>Ga0256842_1001909_pt1 | contig 15874 bp, 15 predicted proteins | sample 4559240metaG_FD_185973 | JGI IMG/M metagenome (GOLD analysis project Ga0256842, IMG submission 185973) | Hydrothermal vent microbial communities from Guaymas Basin, Mexico - 4559-240 | ecosystem: Environmental > Aquatic > Marine > Hydrothermal vents | place: Mexico: Guaymas Basin | collected...
TAATCTTCTTTGTTTTAACCTTGACAGTAAAAAGATTGTTGAGAGGAATAGAATAAAGGGATTTAAAAATCCTGGAATAAATGTTAAGGGGAAGTATTTGGTAATTTTTGAAAAGAGCATGATTGCGGATCCAAAGATAAGCCTCTATACAATTAAATAGGTGAGATAATTCCATTGTATGATTAAGGGTGAGTCTTTATGACTCACCCTTTTTAAGTTTCAAAATTACCTGTTTTGCAACTGCCTTTAGGGTTTCGAGGACTCCAATTCCCTTAATCGCAATTGCCTCAAAATAGGGCTCATCTTTTACCCTTAGTTCCTTTAAAAGCACTTCTACTGGCATTGCAGAAGGTAGATCTCTTTTATTTAATTGTAGTACATAGGGAATTGTCATTATATCAAAGCCATTTTCTTTAAGGTTTACTTTAAGATTGGAAAGACTTTCTATATTTGCGTCCATCCTTTCTTCCTGGGAATCAGCTACAAAGATAACGCCATCGGCACCCTTTAGAATGAGTTTTCTGCTTGCATCGTAAAAGACCTGTCCTGGAACGGTATATAGATGAAATCTCGTTTTAAATCCCCTTATGGTTCCAAGATCAAGGGGTAAAAAGTCAAAGAAAAGAGTTCTATCAGTTTCAGTGGCAAGGGAAATGAGTTTTCCCTTGGATTCAGAATTTGTTACATCGTAAATATATTGAATATTAGTGGTTTTTCCACCAAGTCCAGGTCCATAATAAACAATTTTACAATGTATCTCTCTTGCTGCATAATTTATAAAAGTCAATTTTTCACCCCGTAGAAGTTAATTAATTATAAAATTTATGGAGAAAAAAGATTGTCTATATCTTCATCGGTTATTTCAGCAAAAGGTGTTTCAATATTTTCACCTTCTTTTTGCTTTTCTTCCACTTTTTTGACTATTGCATCAAATATTCTTTCAAGTTCTATTGATGCCCTCTTTACCCTGAGTCTGACAAGACCAAGGGATGACCTCTGATCAAAAATTACAACTAATATCACCCTTTTCCCCACAAGGGATATGTGAATATTATCCCTTTCCCCTTCGTGGAAAAGGATGGAGAATTCCTTTTCCCCTATTAATTTCGCAAGCCCATCTGTAGCCGCGACATTACCTGCGGTTAAAGAAGCCAGTGATGTGGTATCTAAATTTTCAATTTCTCCACAGGCTGCTATTTGTTGTCCATTTTTATCTACTAAAAAGACTACTCTTGCATTGGCTTCTTCATTTAACCGCTGTATAATTTCCTTTATCTTTTGATATTCATCATCATAGAGAACAATATTGCCTTCCATCGTTAAAACTCCTATTACATTAAAAGAAAATGATAATCTATTTTTTAAACTAATTCAAGTATTACTTATTTTCTTTTCTTCTGTTGTTCCATGGGGTCTTCAAATAGAAATCTGAGTGCGCCAATCTGTATTATATCTCCATCCCTCAGGACTGTTTCTTTTATTTTAACATCGTTAACATAAGTTCCATTTGCACTATTTAAATCTTTTATCACATATTGGTATTTCTGATATGTGATTGTACAGTGATGTCTTGAAATAAAAGTCTCATCTGGAAAAGAGAGTTTATTTGAAGGATCTCTACCTATGGAGGTTTTACCCATGGATAGTGTAAATATTCTCTCAACAGTTTCATCTTCAGGTGATATCAAGCAGAGTTTTGCTGGTAGAAATATGGTAGTTTCAGCAGTGATTTTAGGTTTTTTGCTTTTCTGAAGTATTTCTGTATTGTCTGATACGCTGGAAAGTTTAGACTTTTCTGTTTCTGTGCTAATTCCATGTGCTGTCAAGACATTTCCACAAAATTCACAACGTGTAGAATTTTCAGGTATATATCTCAAACAATATGGGCACTGGATGGTTTTTTCCTCTTCTTCTACTTCTTCTCCAAAAATGGATTCTTCTACGCTTTCTTCCTGAGACTCTTCTTCGGGAGTTTCTTCCTCTATTTCTTCTTCAATTTCATATTCTTCCTCAATTTCTTCTTCTGTTTCGGTGGCCTCTTCCACTTCAACTTCTTCTTCGGGCATTTCATCGAGCGTCTCTTTAAAAAATTTTGCATGTTTTTCTAAAACCCTCTTTTTTATTTCACTGGTTTTTTCTTTTTCTTCAGTTGCTTCAGGAACTTCTTCAGCAGGTTCATTTGTTAGACTTTCTTCAACTTCTTCTACAACTTCATATTCTTCTACGACTTCCACTTCTTCATTTGCAAGTTCTTCCTTTTTTTCTGGAGAAACTGATTCAGAAATTCCAAGGGTAATAATAGGTTCATCTTTTTTCTTCTTTTTTATAAAAAACATAACTCCTCCTTATTAATAATTCAGTCTATACTATTCTTATAAAACAGTGGAGAAAACATGTCAATAGTTTATTTTTTTATAAATTTTAGTTTTCGTAAAGATTAATGGCGAGGTAACTTGAACTTGCTTCTATGTCTTTGATTTTTCCCGGGAGGCGTATTCCATTTTGGGATGAATATAGATAAAGTAATTTGTTTTTACTTAAAAGTTTCTGAATAAACCTTTCCTTGAGCCCATCTATTAGTGGTATCCTCCCAATTTGAACAGAGTCTATTTTGAAGTAGTTAAGGTTTCCTGCTTTTAAAAAGTGTCCTTCAAGTTTTACATCTATATCTCCCTTGATGGATAAGGGAAGTTTTCTTTTTACATTCTCCCTTACTTTTTGAGAATCTATAGTGAAATACCCGGTTATTCGTCCGGGGCCAAGAGCTACATAGATGTTTCTTATTCCCTGATCCCTTAAATTATTTTTTTCTGCAATATATTTAAGATGTTCATTTAATTCCTCTTCACTTATTTTTATTGAAAAATCTTTTTTTTCAAAGTTTTGGGAAATATCTTTTTCTTTTGGCCTATCCTGATTTTTACTTTTATCTTCCCCTCTTTTATTTTTTTCATTTTTTAATTTTTCCATTATTTTTTCAACTTTTTGGGATTTTTTTGCCTTTACCATTTCAACTTTTTCAGGTGTTTTTGTCTTAAGAATTGGATTGTCCGGAAAAAATATAAGGCTTAAAACAAAAAAGAGACAAATTAGTGCTATGATTGAAAAAAATATTGAAAGGTACCAGAAAAATCCATGTTTTTTACTCATCTTCAATTTCCTCCTGCAGTTTTTCATCTAAAAAGAAAAGAAATTTTGGGGTTTTTTTAAGAAGTATGGCATTTGATATTTGAAATCTTATAAAGCCTGAAGCCCTATTTAGGATTTCTTCTTCAAGTTCATGGTCCTTATTTCCCCTTGATATAAAAAATACTTTAACTTTTTTCAAATCATTTGAAAGTTCCACCCTCGTAATTTCAATGTCCACAACCCGGGGATCTTCCATTTCATAGGGTACTATGCAACTTAACTCTTCGAAAATCAGTTTTTCCAGTTGGATTTTTCTAATATTTACACTCATTTTTTACCCCAGGTTTAATTAGATGTATATTTTCCTAAAAGGATTAAAATTTAAACCCCGCTTTTGAGCCTTTCTGCAAGAAAGATGGGGAGGTTGTCTTTCTGAACTTTTCTCATAACACTATCAATATTGTATTTTGTCCTTTTAAATAATAGTACTCCGCTGTCACTGTCAAATATCACAAATGCCGCCTTTGGATTGTAGTCCCTGGGTTGTCCCACAGAACCGGGATTTATCAGGTATTTGTATTTTTCATCCATATTGAGTTTAAAAAGGGAGGTATCCTTTGGAATAAAATAACTGAAATTTCCACTCTGGGTGTCAAGTTCAAATAGTCCGGGAATGTGAGTATGTCCGAAGAAGCAAAATTGAGTTTCCACTGAGTAAAAACTTGCGAAGGCGTCCTGTTCATAAAGTATATAGTAATCCTCATCCATTGGAGAACCATGGCAAATTGTGATTAAATCATTTATCCTTTTAGGCCCTTTGGGAAGTTCATACAAAAATTTTCTATTTTTAGGTCTTAAGAATTCCTTTGTCCACATGGCGCTTCTATAGGCGTTGTTGTTAAAGGTATATCCTTCTTCTATACCGGAACATACCTTGTCGTGATTCCCCCTTATTATGGCATCTTTATATAATTTATTTCCATTTAAGAGTTTTCTAACCTCTTTTACAACTTCATTGGGATAGGGGTAGTAACCCACTATATCCCCTAAGATTAAAACCTCATCCCAGCCGTACTTCTCAGCTTCTTTTAAAACCTCTTTCAGGGCTATGTAGTTTCCATGTATATCTGAGATGATTAAATACTTCATTTTTCACTTTCCTTTAAATCTGGAAAAAAGGTTTTTAGCACTTCCTTAGATGGAGGTGGTGTAAGATAACTAACTAAAATAAGTGTGCCAAGGGAGATTATAATTGATGGATAGATTATGGGAATTCCCCATGGATCCCCATTGGGATTGTTAAAGGGTACCATTATGTGTGGATAGATATATCCAATTAGTTTTAAAAATACCACCGCAACAGTTCCCAGAATTATGGAAAGATTTCCAGCAAGTTTGGTGGCTCTTTTCCAGGCAAGGGCTGCAATTAATGCAGGGGTTATTGCAACTCCATAGATTGTATAGGCAAAGTATGCCGTTTCTAAAACAGATTCAAGATTTAGTGCGGCATATAATGCAAATATACCAAGGATTACAATTAGAATTTTCTGTAATAATACAACACTTTTTTGAGATGCATCCTTGTTTATAAATTTCTGGTAGATATCCCTTATCATGTTTGTTGTAGGTGATAAAAGATAATTCATACCGGTTGATAAAACAACTGCACATGCTGCTGCAAGCAAAAAGACTCCCACCCATGTTGGCACAAGTTTTCTTGCTGCAAGTAAAACTATTGCAGCGGGATCAACACCACTTTTTCCACCACTACTGATGAATTCTGAAATCTGGGGCCAGAACTTGACAGATGCAAATACTGCAATAAATACCACCACACTTTCAACGATTATTGTCCCTATAACCCAGAGTATAACTGACTGCTTTGCCTCTTTTGGAGATTTTGCGCTGTAAAATTTTTGATACATACTCTGTATTCCAAGAAGAAGGAGCATTGTGGATAGGAAATAGGCTCCAACTTTTAATGTGGGATGGCTTCCAAAGCCTCCAAAAAGGGTAAAATGGCTGTGGGGTAGAACTTTTACTGCATTTGCCATTCCCCCAGAGGCAAAATATGTAAAAGGTAGAGATATGATACATGCCAGAACAATAATTATTCCATTGGGTAAATCAGTATAGGCAACTGCAAGCATTCCCGCTGATGCAGTAAAGATTATTACAAATATTGCGGTGTAGATAGTCCCCATTTGTGTGTTTATTGCATGGTCGGTGATTATATCTAAGATAAATCCCCCTGCTTTAAACTGATAACTCACTATTGCAGTAAAACTTATAATAAGGGCTATTGCCCCAAAAATTCTTGCAAATTTTCCATATCTGACTTCAAGTATGTCTCCAATTGTGTACTGTCCAAAGGTTCTGATTTTTCCGGCCAGAAAATAGATTATTATAATCCCCACCCAAGCACCTGCGGGCATCCACAAACTGCTAAAACCAGCCTTTGCTGCAAACTCAGCGCCTCCAATAAAAGTTCCTGAACCAATCCATGTGCAAATCAGTGTAAATACCATAACCTTCAGAGAAAGGCTTCTTCCGGCAACCATGAAATCTTCTTGATTTTTGACCTTTCTGGATCTGTAGAAGTTAAATCCAAGAAGTACAAGGAGATATGCTATTATCAAATAGAGATATATTTGCATGATAACTCCTATAAATTCATTATTTTAATAATTTCCATTTGTTTGGGGCCTGTTACCTCAACTTTATAATTTTCCCTTATAAATACATCTATTTCACTTCTGACACCAAAATCCTTGAGATAAATTCCCGGTTCTATGGAAAAGCATATATTTGGTATCAACTGTCTCCTATCCTGGGTTTCCAGATTGTCTATGTTTACACCATTTCCATGTACATATTCACCTATATTGTGTCCTGTCCTGTGTATGAAATATTTTCCATATCCTTTGGATTCAATGTAATCCCTGCAAACCTTGTCCACTTCCCATCCATATACAGGTTCACCTCTGTCAAATTTTTCTTCAATGAATTCTACGCTTTTATCCCTTGCATCTCTCACAATTTCAAAGACTTCCACTATTTTGGGGGGAATTTTCTCTCCAACAAACCCCACCCATGTGATATCATAATAAATACTTCCAGGTTTTTTATTTTTTGCCCATAGATCTATTAAAACAAAATCCCCCTCTTTAATTTCTGAACTTTTCGCCGCTGTTGGCTCATAGTGGGGATTCCCTGAATTTTCATTAACCGCCACTATTGGATACTCTTCTTCACAGGTTAAATTGTTCTCTTCAAATTTCTTTACAATAAATTGTTGAATTTCATATTCAGTTGTTTTTTCCCCCTTCTCAATTTTTTCCTTTATTTTTCTGAATGCATCATCTTTTATTTGATGGATAATCTTTCCTGTATCCATATGACTTTTGTATCCTTCAACATCTATTACTGCTTCAAAAAATTGAATTAAATCTGCAGAGGAGACCACTTCAACTCCCATTTTCTGAACAAGTTCTATTGTTCCACCATCCACAAGTGATACATAGGGAATAGCATTTTCTGGTGAGTACTGCATGGCAACTTTTTTGTGCCCTGATAAGATTTCCCTTAAAAGTTGTTGTTGCTCTGTCCATGGAAGATATACCAGTTTTTTCCCTGGAAGAGAATCAAGTTTTCCCTGTTCAATTGAATGTACCAATTTTACTGGTTCACCTTTTGCCGGGATAAAGTAATACCACCTCCTTGTGGTAAATCCCGGTTTTAACTTCAGGATTCTGTGGGCTATGTGATCCCTGTTGTGAAAATCATAGAAAAGCCATCCATCTATTTTAAATTCGGATAACTTTTCCTGAATATTTTTTATAAGTTGTTCCATGGATATAAATCCCTCCTGAATTTTTATCACCATAAATTTTACATTAAGATTTTTTTATAGTCCACTATAATTATTATTTAGATGGTGTAAAAATGAGATTTAAAAATGTTAACAGTTGGGAGGAAATATGCTTGAAAAGTTTAAGAATTTTTACAACAGGTTTGATGAAGAGGTTGTAGAAGTTTCAAAGGGGGACATGAAGTTTTCCGCAAAGGAATTAAAAAAAAGACAACCAGCCTTTTACGCTCTTATAAACTCAGTGTATGAAAAGATATTTCTGGAGAATAAAGAGGATGAGTTGTTGTATTTTTATAGTTTTCTCCTCTTGAAATTTTTTGAAGAAGAAACGGAGGTGAAACTGAAAAAAATGGGGTTTTCCGAATTGCTGGATATTGTAAAATCTGTTGAAGAAAAAAGTGTAGCGGTGTTTGAAACAAGGGATGTGAGTTTAATATTTGATTTTTTAAAGGCTGAACTTGAAAGTGATATGGATGAATTTGTCTTTGAAGGAAGAAATTTAATGATTGATACAATTATTTCCATTTTAAGGGCTCTGGAGGTGCTTTTTTTAAATGAGAAAAATTGAGTTTATCTTACTTTTTTTCTCCTTTTTTTTGTACTTCTTTTATCCACAGAAGTTGCCGGCTGTCTTAAAAAGAGGTGGGGATGTGTTCTTTTTAAATTGCAGGGGAAATTTTAATGGAGTTGCAGAAGGACTTTACATGATTAAAGATGATGTCCTATTGGAAAAGGGGAAGAGGATAAATAACTATTATAAAAATGACCTCGGAATTAGGTTTTTTTCTCCAATTGATAAAAGGTATTTCCCATCCCCTCCTTCAGGATGGTGCTCCTGGTACTACTATACGGCAAGTATAACCCCTTGTGACATCCTTGAAAATCTAAATTGGTTCTCAAAAAATTTAAAGGGATATGGTTTAAAATACATTCAAATAGATTGTGGCTGGCAGTGTTGTAGGGAAAAGAGCAGAAACTGGTTTGAGTTAAAGCCCGACTTTAAGAAATTTGGGATGGGGAGGTTGTGTAAAGCCATCAGGAGAAAGGGGTTTTTGCCCGGAATCTGGATTTCTCCCTTCGGAACTGATGTGAAATATGGAAATTTTAAAAATTATATTTCCCTTTCACCTTCAAGTTGGCTTGGAAAATGCCTGTATTTGCCAGTGGATGAGAAATATGTATATTTGAAGCAAATCTTTAGCAAGATAAAAAGGTGGGGATTTAAATATGTAAAACTTGATGGTGAACCTGAAGCCATTAAAGAGTATAAAAAGAGAAAATCCTTAAGGAAATTTAGGAGGATGCTTTCTTTTATAAAGAAATTTATGGGAAATGATGTTTTTTTACTGGGTTGTTGGGGAACACCCATTGAGGGAATTGGAATTTTCAATGGTTCGAGAATAGGAAAAGATGTGAGGTGTGGTTTTAATGGATTTCAAATAGCCTTTAGATCAACCCTCAGGTGGTATTTTTTGCACAACATTGTCTGGTATTCTGATCCTGATGTCCTCATGGTGAGACCACCAATTTCCTATGAAACGGCAATGGCATGGGCTACACTCCTTGGCATGACCGGGGAAGTCCTCATGCTTTCAGATAAGATGGTGGAACTTTCAAAAAAGCGCGTAGAACTCATAAAGAAAATTCTTCCCCCACAAAATATATATCCGGTTAACCTCTATCCCATAAATAGAGATATACCCATCTGGGATTTGAAAATTAAAAATTCAATTTTATCCTATGATGTTGTTGCATATTTTAATTTTAGTGAGGAATTGAAGGGGAAATTTCTGGATTTTTCTAAAATTGGACTTTCTTCAGAGAGAAAATATCACATTTTTGATTTCTGGCATGAAGAGTATCTTGGAATTGTAAAGAAGAGATTTTATATTGATGCACCTCCAGAAGGGGTTGGTGTTTTTGTGATTTCTGAGGTAAGGGATACACCATCTTTAATAGCAACAAGTAGGCATATTGTTCAGAGTGTTGAGGATATCAAAGAAATTGTGAAAAGAGAAAATGGATTTAAGATGAAATTAAATCTAATAAAAGGAGAAAGGGATTCCCTGTTTTTCTCATATCACATGGGAGAGTGGGAGGTGGCAAGCATAAAGTTCAGTGGGAAATATGAAATTGTGGATCACGGCAGATGGCTTGAAGTGATTCTTTTGGCTGCAAAAAATGGGATAAATGATTTTCAGATTAAATTTAAGAAGAAAAGGGATTTGAGAAAGAAAATTAAACTATTTCCACCCATAAGGTTTAAGGTAAAAAAAGTTGAAAAAGACTATTTGATAAAGTTGGAGACCCCATATTATCCTGTAGCCGGCTATCTTATTTATTTGGATGGAAAAATCTTTGGGTATACCTTTTCAAATGAGTTTAGAATTCCCACTAAAACTGGCAAAAATCACACACTTTCAATCAGATCCTTCTGGTATGATGGAAGGTTGAGTAACAGGAGTTTAAAAATTTTTATGGGGGAGAAGTAATCCCCCCATAAAAATTACTTTAAGGTGAATGGTATCTTTATTTCTGTTTTTTTCTTTCCAATTAGATCCTTGACCTTTAAAACTATACTGTAATTTCCAGATTTTAGTGATTTAAATGAAAGTGGCTGAACAATTATATTTCTCTGAAGTTTTATGGGTTTATATTTTGCCACATCTTTTCCCCTGTGATTTTTTATTTTAAAATCCATTTCCACAAGGGGCTTTCCTGTTTTTGAGTCTTTTTTTGTTCCAAGTAAATACATGACAAGTCTTGGTACATCCGTTTTCGAGAAAGTATTTGTGAGAATTGCATCCACAAGAGCCCTTCCCATTAAAAAGGTGTTTTTCATGACTGTAAATACCAATTGCTGGGAGTTATAGGGATGTAGTGATTTAATAAACATGGGTTCAGTGTACGTCAACTTTTTAGATTCTGCCGCAAAATCTGGAACCGTAGTCTCAAAATAGTGGGTTGCTATTTTATCTGTTGCAAAATCGAGCGGAGATATGGCAATTACTCCAGAAAATTTTCCAGGAGCAAGTGGCATGGTAAAAGAATAAAAGTTAACAACGCCTTCAGGCATTGGTGAGTTGTACTCAACAACTTCTCCGGTAGCCTGATTCTTCAACTTTATATAGAAATGAAATGGAACCTTAACTTCCTTTTGTACCAGTGTGGGCTTTTTGGTCTTGTCAGGTTTTCCATCTTTTCCCTTGGGATATTGGGGTATGTTTATTGTCCTCTTGTATTCCGGAATTTGTGCATTGAATAGATAGATTAGAAAACTTTTACCATCTGCTGAGGGAAAGAAAAAGGTCTTTATCTCTTTGAAGGAATAAAGATTATTGCCTTTTTTTGAAAGGAAAATGGGATTTATTACAGATTCTACCTGTGGTGGGATGTGGATTTTTTTTGTTATTGTTTGAGTTCCCTGTGTTTGCTTAGTTGCTTTTGTAGTGTTTTGTGAAATTCCCAAAAATGCAAAAAGGGAAAAAAGCAAAACGAGAAAAATAAATTTTTTCATAAATTCCTCCAGAATATTTAATTTAGTTTGAATCCTTTAGAGATTCTTTTATGTATTCAATAAACTGTTTTACCTGTGTTGCCCTTTGAGAGGTGGAATCAATCTTTAAATATTGATTAAATGTATCTATTGCTTCCTGCATTTTGCTAAGTGCCATATAGGTAAGACCAAGTTGATAGATGGCATCAGTAAACTGATTGTCAAGCGTTGCTGCCCTTTTGAAGTATTTAAGTGCCTGATCGTACTTGTTGTTATTGTAGTAAATTACTCCAATGTTATATAGGGTTATTGTGTTATCTATTTTATCGAACTGTATTTTGTCGTACCACTTTAAGGCTTCATCATAATCTTTTTTTTCTATATAACAATTTCCTATAGCCATTAGCATCTTTGTGTTATTGGGTTCCTTTTCCAGAACTTTTTTATAATATTCAATTGCCTTGTCATAATTTTTCATGGAAAAATAGCAGTTTCCAATATTGGTGTTTACCTGATAGAGATCTGGATTGTCCTGAAGGATCTGCTGAAATTTTTCAAGTGCTCCACTGTAGTCGCCTGCTTTATAGAGTTTATTTCCTTCTACAAGTTCCTTTTCTATCTTTTTGTTGACATTTATCCCTTCAATTTTTTGCATCTGAATTTTTATTTCGGGGTTTTTCCCATATTCTTTAATTCTTACACTTATGGCTTTTGGGGCATATCCAACCTTTGTAAAGTCTATATTCCACATTCCACCTCTTATCCAGAAGGCCTTCCATTCACCTTTTTTATTTGTAGTGGTGGTAAATCCAGAAGCAGATTTTAAGTGGTATAATTTTACAGTAACGCCTTCCACAGGATTTCCCTGGGTATCTGTGACTATTCCCTTTAGTTTACCTTTTCCCATGTATGCCTGAGGGTAGACAACAATTGTAAGGAAAAGTATTAAAATAAAAAAAATTACTAATTTTTTCATTTTTCCTCCTCTATTAATTAATTTTTTTTCATATATCTATTAGATTCAATGTATCTAAAATTAGTTCTATTTTAAGGAAAATAATACCATTTTTTTTTTATATTTAAAAGTTTATGCTATAAAATATAAGTAAACTGTTTGGGAGGTTTTAATATGAAAAAGATTTTTTCTGTTTTTTTGATTTTAACATCTTTAGTTTTTATTTCTTTTGCAGAGAATGAGATAAGTTTAAGTAATAAAAAGATAAAGGGAAATATACCTTTTAAAGTTGTTAAAAAAGAAAATGTAAAAGTTCCTATTGTTGTTGTGGATGCAACGGTTGTCAATAAAAAGGGAGATATAGTTACCGGTCTTAAAAAGGGTAATTTTAAACTCCTTGAAGATGGTAAATTACAGAAGTTAAATTCAGTACTTCTTGACAGGTCTCCTTTAAATGTAATCTTAATGTGTGAAGCGACGCCAATATTTTACTTTATAAAAGATGATCTTTTTGAGGCGGGAGAAAGGTTAATTGAGCAACTTGAGGATAAAGACTATTGTGCCATAGTTTCCTATAGTAATAAAGTCAGGCTTGATCAGGACTTTACAAGAAATAAGAAGAAACTAAAAACAGCCCTCAGGGGGATTTACTTCAATCAGAGTTATACATGTAGCATTTCAAAGGCCCTTAAATGGGTTATTGATAGGGCAAAGGGACTTAAGGGTAGGACGGTTATAATAATAATTGGCACGGGATGGAACTCTTTGAACAATCCTCCTTTTAGTAAAGTTTTAAATGAGATCAAGGGAATTAATATTCCCATATTTACCATCTCCATAGGAAGAGAATGGAGAAGGAATGTGGAATACTTCTGGGGATTAAATACATATATAAAATTTAAATCTTCAGATTTCAGGATGCTCAGAATTGCAAAATTTTCGGGGGGAATGAATTTTTATCCGGAATATGAAAGTGAATTTATGGACATTATGTACAATGTTTTAAATTATGCAAGGTATAGATATGTTTTAACCTATTACCCCAAAAATAGGAATTTTCATGGAGAGTTTAGAAAACTAAAGATTGAGGCTTTTTATGTGGATAAAAAGGGGAAAAAGATAGATTTAAAGGTTTATCATCGCGATGGATATGTGGCATATAAATATTAGTAAATCCTCATAATTGGAGGATATAAATGAGGTATTCCTTTTTTGAACTTATAGGTAGGGGGTTAAAACTTTTTTTCAAGAGTTTTAAGATTTTACTTCGCGTCCCTAAAATTCTTATTTTTCCGTTGATATCAACTCTCTTTATGATTTTTATACTTTTTTTGTTTAAGACATTTGTTTTAAGTTTTACTGGAAGCACAAGGTATGTAATTTCATATTTGTTTTACCTTTTATCCTCTTTTGTGATAATTTTTTTTAATTCCGCTTTTGTTTACTGTGTCTATACCTACCTTTTATCTGGTAGAGCAAGTTTGTTAGAAGGAATATCTGTTGCAATTAGTAGATTGGAGAAAATTACCATCTGGTCATTTTTGACTTCGACACTTATGTTAGTTTTTAATTTGATTGAAAATCAACTCTCAAAAAGGGGATATGGTTTTTTAGGGACTGTTTTGGGATTTGCAGGTAGAACGACTTTTTCCCTTATTTCCTTTTTTGTCATACCCATTATGGTTATTGAAAATAGAGGCCCTTTTGAAAGTTTAAAACTTTCCGGAAAAATTTTGAAAGAAGATTTTGGAGAGACTCTTACGGGGAAGATTGCCCTTTCTTTTGCAAAAAAGTTTTTATTGATATTTACAACTTTTCTTCTTATGACTTTGCTTTTTTACCTTAATATAAAGAACCTTGAAAATGGATTTCATATCCCAATAATGTTAATTGTTCTTTTTGCACTTGTTATAGCAGTAATTTTAATTCTTTTTAATGCAGTAGATTCTTCTCTTGCGACAGTTATATATCTTTACTTTTATAGGGAAATGGAGGAAAATGGAATTAATGTGGAATATGTAAATTTGATTAAAGAAGATTTTCTTTAAATTTATGTGATAATATTTTATTATATAGTTTGATAATTCCCAATTTTCTTATTTTTGACATTTACTTGAGGAGGATTCCATGAGTGATAAAAATTTTAAACCTTTTGTAAGCCCCGATGTGGACATGAAGGAGTTATCCTTTAAGGCACTTCTGCTTGGTGTCATTATGGCAATAATACTTGGTGCTGCCAATGCCTATCTGGGATTAAGGGCTGGTATGACAGTTGCTGCAACATTCCCCGCTGCCGTTATTGCCATGGCTGTTTTGAGGCCCTTTAAGGGAACAATTCTTGAGGAAAATCTTGCAAGGACCACAGGTGCTGTTGGTGAAGCCCTTGCCGCCGGGGCTGTCTTTACAATACCTGCCTTTTTAATGTCTGGTGTGTGGAAGAGTTTTGACCTTTTGAGAAGTTCTTTTTTAATGTTAATAGGTGGTGTTCTTGGTGTTTTATTTGTCATAGTTTTGAGAAAAACCCTTGTGGAAGATGTTTCTCTACCATTTCCTGAAAGTAAAGCATGTGCTGAAATTGTTAAGGCAGGTCAGGGAGGTTCCACTGGTGCTGGATATGTTTTTTATTCAATGCTTCTTGCTGGGATAATTAATTTTTTTGAAAACCCCAAGGGATTGATGGTTATAAAGGATAAAGCCACCTTGATCTTTAACCTTGGGCTTTCCAAGTTAAAGTTAATAATGAGTTCATCTGTACAGACAATAGATAAAAAGGGATTGATTGTTGCTTCTACCCCCAATCCAGCACCGGCATTTTTAGGAGTTGGATACATAATTGGTTTTAGACTTGCCGCCATAACCTTTTCAGGTGGCGTATTTGGCTGGCTTTTTTTAATGCCTGTGGTTTTATTTTTAATGAGTGGCGATCTTTCTCAATTTATGACGGGAAGTGGAAGTATTGCCTCTGTGGCATCTGCCGCCTATTCTGCAACTGTAAAGCCCATAGCCGTAGGTGGAATGCTTGTTGGAGCCTTTTACACCCTTTTTAAAATGAGAAACAGTTTGGTAAGTGGAATCAAAAAGGGACTTGAAGATATAAAAAAGAGTAAGGAAGAGGCAAAATCGAAAACTTTGAGAACTGATAAGGATGCTCCCTTTGGAATTGTCTTCCTTGCAATTTTAGTCCTTGTTATTGCAATGGTAGCAATTTATAAATCCTTTACCGGTGGATTTGGAAGTGCCATACTTGCTGCAATAATTATGGCAATAGCAGGTTTTGTCTTTGCCGCTGTTGCAGGTTATTTAGTAGGTATAATTGGGAGTTCTTCAAACCCAATTTCAGGTCTCACCCTTTCAACACTTTTGATTGCCGCTCTTTTAATGGTTGCAATTGGGATGAAGGGAAATCCTGGTGTTGCTGCAGTATTGGGTGTTGCAACTGTTGTTTGTTGTATAGCAGGTGTTGCAGGTGATATGATGCAGGATTGGAAGGTGGGACACATCCTTGGTGGTACTCCCTGGAGGATGCAGATAGGTGGAATGATAGGGGTTATCGCTGCTGGTGTTACACTTATTTTTTCCCTTAAATATTTGAATGAAGCATATCATCTTGGTTCTTCCCAATTACCTGCTCCCCAGGCAGGGCTCATGGCCATGATGTCAAAGGGTATTGTAGGTGGAGAAATGTCATGGATTCTTGTGATTGCAGGGATGCTTTTTGCAGTTGCACTTATTTTAATTGAATCTCCTTCTCCAATGTTAATAGCAGTTGGGATGTATTTGCCCTTTGAAACAACGGCAGCAATTTTTGTGGGAGGACTTTTTAAGTGGATAGTTGAGAGAATTGTTAAAAATAAAAGTGAGGAGGAAAAGGTTAAAGTTGAAAATACAGGACTCTTAATTGCTTCGGGACTCGTTGCGGGTGAGGCTTTAATGGGAATTATCTGTGCTATTTTATTTGCTGCAGGTGTAAATATTGCTCAGAAATTTAATTTAGTGGGTTTTGAAGGGTATATGTCCTTGAATTTGTTGATATTTATAATAATAGGTTTTATTTTGATATATTTCCCTGTGAAATCTATTAAAAAAGTGGAATCTTAAATTGGAGGGATGAATTGCCTCGAAAGAGTGAAAAGAAAAATGAAGTAAACCTATTTGAACTTATTCCAGTGAGAAATAGGGAATTCTTTAAAAAAGAGGATGGGCATATTGTAATTGTCCATCCCAAATTTAACAATAAACCCTTTACTTATCTTTTAAAATTTATGAAAAAACCAAATTTTAAAATAGAGTTGGATAAATATGGAAGTTTCATATGGGAAAATTGTGATGGAGAAAAAAGTGTAGGGGAAATTGTACAGCTTTTGAGGGAGAATTTTGGAGAAGAAGTGGAGCCCGTTTCTCAACGGGCTTCTCTTTTTTTTGT
>Ga0256842_1001910_pt1 | contig 15873 bp, 19 predicted proteins | sample 4559240metaG_FD_185973 | JGI IMG/M metagenome (GOLD analysis project Ga0256842, IMG submission 185973) | Hydrothermal vent microbial communities from Guaymas Basin, Mexico - 4559-240 | ecosystem: Environmental > Aquatic > Marine > Hydrothermal vents | place: Mexico: Guaymas Basin | collected...
TTAAAAACCTTAGAATTAGGGATTGATTTCCATCAGGGATTTTTTTTAGAAATTCCTACTCCCCCAGAGAAACTGGATTTAAACAAGTATACGAATAAATTGGCAAATATAAATCAAAAATTCATGTGTTATTTCAAAGAAAAAACTTTCTATAAAAAACGAATATTTAGCATCTATCAAAAAATTTCAAATACTTTTTGTGAAATTTTACAACACACTAAAGAGATAAAAAATTTTAAAGAAGTTATTAGTAACCTTATTAATTCTTACGACTTTATTCAGAGTGCTTATGTAATAGATGTATTTAATAAATTACAGACTCCGATTATTTTTAATAAAAATTTTCGTTCCATTTCATTTCAAAAGTTTTTTCCCGTTGTCTTTAGCAAAGATAGCTATTTGCCTCTTTATTCTTACACAACCTATCTATTAACCGGAAATTATAGTAAATTCATTTCCGAACCGTACATTCATCTCTTGACAAAAAAAGAAGTATGCACCGTTTCTCAAATATTTAGGCATAAATTAACAAACAATTTTTATATTTTGTGTATAGACTTTTTAATTCCTGAAAAATTCTTAAAATTTTTTACATAAAAATTTTAAAAGGAGGGAGGGAACATGGGAACTATAGAAAGACTCAAGTACATTATTGAAAAACTAAGCAATGAGGTAAAAAAACTTACAGACGCCTTTGAAATTGGGTTAAAAGGAGCTGAAAAAGGGCTTTCACAGGCTGAAAAAGTAAGAGCTTTTGCAGGGGATCTGGAGGAAAAAATTGCCTCAATGGCTGCAGCTATGGAAGAGATGAGTGCCACCATTAACGATATTGCAAACAACGCTCAACAATCCAGTGAAAAAGCAAAAGAATCCCTTGAAGCAGCTGAGAGGACAGATGAGGTAGTTCAGTTGCTTGCTGGGGCAACAAGCAAGATTTCTGACATGAACGATCTTATCGGAAAAATTGCAGACCAGACAAAACTTCTTGCCTTAAATGCCACCATTGAGGCAGCCCGGGCAGGAGAAGCAGGGAAAGGTTTTGCAGTGGTAGCAAACGAAATAAAAGAACTTGCCCGTCAGTCCTCAGAGCTTGTTGACAAAATAAACAAAGCTGTACGGGAACTTTTGAATAAAGTAAGTGAAGTGGAAAAGGCAAGCGCCCAAAGTAAAGCTGCTTCTCAGGCCATTACAGAAATGATTCAAAGTGTGGCTGCTGCTGTAGAAGAACAGAGTGTAGTCGTTAACGAACTAACCCAAACTCTTACTTCTATCACGGAAAAGTCAAAAGAACTTACTGCCGAAACAGAAGAAATGGAACACATAAGCCAAAAAATCCTGGAAGAGGCCAAAAAACTTAATACCGATGAATTAAAAGCACTTATTCGTGAACTTTCTAAGCTTGCTGAAAGCAAGGAGGTGTGATAAAATATAAATTATATGAAAAAAGAGAAAATAGAAGAATATCTGAAGGTTCTTGCGTGCCCTCTCTGTAAAAGTGAGCTTTTCTATAGAGAGATAAAAGGAAAACAGGGTTTTTTCTGCCCACGCTGTTCTTCATTTTATCCTATTGTAGACGAAATTCCTGTAATGCTTCCAGAAGAGGCAATTAAATTAAATTTATCTAAGGAAAATGAGTCATCCTGCCCCTCCTGATCCTGTATTTTTTTTTATAGCTTTTACAACAAAAGATAAAACACTTCTTGAAAAGGCACTTCCTTATCTTGAAGAAGGGCTTGGCTCCTTAAAATTTGCTTCTGAGTTTTTTGACTTTTCAAAATTTACGGATTATTATCATAAAGAAATGGGAAAACCTCTTTTTAAAAATTTTTTATTTTTTACTCCTCTTAAAAATCCAGAAAAGTTGATTGAATTAAAACATCTCTGTTATAAAATAGAAAAAACTTTTTCTACTCCGGAAGGTGCAAGAAGAATTAATTTAGACCCTGGATATATGGAACTTTCAAAAATCGTGCTTGCCACTTTTAAAAACTTTTCACATAGGATTTATCTTGGAAGAGGTGTGTATGCAGAAGTTACCCTTTTTTTCAAAAAAGGGAGCTTTCAGGGGCTTCCCTGGAGTTACCCCGATTATCTGGCAAATCTTGATGTTTTCCACAGGGCAAGAAATATCTATAAGGAGCTTTTAAAGCGTGTTAAAAGATAGGTATGGTAGAAAAATAAATTATTTGAGAATTTCTGTAACAGATAGGTGCAACTTCAAGTGTATTTACTGCTTGAGCAAAGGAAAATGGGACTGGATTCCCCATGAAGAAATTTTACGGTTTGAAGAAATAGAAGAGATTGTAAAATTTGCATGCAGTGTAGGAGTAAAAAGAGTAAGGCTCACAGGGGGAGAACCCCTTGTAAGAAAAGACATTGAAGTGCTTATAGAAATGCTTTCTTCTATATCAGGGTTGCAGGATCTAAGCCTTACAACAAACGGCTATTTTCTTGAAGAAATGGCTGAAATTTTAAAAAAAGCAGGATTAAAAAGGATAAATATAAGCATAGATACTCTTAATCCTCAAAAATTTGAAAAATTGACTGGCAAACCAGCCCTGAAAAAAGTGCTGAGAGGGCTTGAAAGGGCACTGGAGGTAGGCTTTGATCCTGTTAAAATAAATGTAGTAGTGATACGGGGTTTTAACGACGATGAAGTAGTAAATCTTGCCAAACTTAGCTTTGAACTTCCCGTGGAGGTAAGATTTATAGAGTTTATGCCCATAGGAAAAAATTCATTTTGGAGTGAGGAGCACATAGTCACAATTGACGAAGTAAAACAAAAATTGGAGCAGGAAGGTTCTTTAGTCCCTGCTGAAAAGATTGGAGGGGGGCCTGCAGAAGTATGGAAATGGAAAGGAGCTAAAGGGAAAGTAGGCTTTATTTCTCCTATTTCTCATCACTTCTGTTCCACCTGCAACAGGATGCGAATTACTCCGGATGGCAGATTAAGGCCTTGCCTTTTCTCAGATATTGAAATAGATTTAAAACAGGCCTTAAGAGAAAAAAAGGCAACCTTAAAAGAACTTTTTACTAAAGCTCTTGAGCTTAAGCCTTTAAGGCATCACAAAAATTTTACCCGCAGACCCATGCATGCTATAGGGGGATAATAGTTTATGAAACCTGTAAAAACGAAATCAAAATCGTCTGGAAAAAAAGGCACATGGTTAAGTAATGGCACTACCCGCAAAGGGTTCCCTGATAGAATACTAAAACTCAGCAGACCCCTTCCAAAAGGGACCTATGTCCTGGCAAAAATTCCCTCTGAAGAAGAAGAGATAAAAGAAGTTTTCTGTTTAACTGAGATGTCTTTTAAAGTCCCCTTCGCTGTAAAAAATGTCCCTGTAGTAATAAGAAAAGCAACACCCAAAGAAATAAAAGAATATCACAAGAAACTGGAACTTGAGGACAAAGGAAAGGAGTATTGTATTCAATTTGCCAGGGAACTTGGCCTTGAAATGAAGCTTATAAGAGTGGAATGCAGATTTGACAGGAGTAAAATTACATTTTATTACACTGCAGATGGTAGAATTGACTTCAGACAGCTCGTAAAAAATCTTGCAAGGGCTTTAAGGATGCGAATAGAAATGCGACAGATAGGAGTAAGAAATGCAACTGCCCTGCTGGGAGGGATAGGCTATTGTGGAAAAGAATTTTGTTGTGCAAGATTTTTAAAGGCCTTTACTCCTCTATCCATTAAAATGGCAAAAGAGCAGGGGCTTATCCTTGATCCAAACAAAATCTCAGGGCCCTGTGGAAGACTCCTCTGCTGCCTTAATTATGAATACGAAGGCTATAAAGACTTTTTAAAAGACCTCCCGAGGCCAGGAAGTAAAATTTCAGTGGAGGAACAATCATTTAAAATTTTAAAGTATAACATCTTTCAAAAGCTTGCTTATCTTGAAAACCAGGAAGGAAACATTATTCCTGTAGAGATTGAAGAGTTAAAAAAGTTTGTAAAAGAACATGAACCTGAAGGCACAGAAGAGGAAGAACAGTTAAACTTTCTGGAGGAGGATTAGAGAATGGGAAGATACTTTCTTACCACTCCCATTTATTATGTAAATGCCTATCCTCATTTAGGACATGCCTATACTACTATTGTGGTGGATACAGTGGCAAGGTTTCACAGGGTTTTAGGACACGAGGTTTTCTTTCTCACTGGTACTGACGAACACGGAGATAAAATCCAGAAAACTGCCAAAGACAGAGGCATAACCCCTCAGCAGCTTACGGATGAAGTAAGTGCTGCCTTTAAAAAGGCATGGGAGTTCTTTGGGATAAGTTTTAATTACTTCATCAGGACAACCTATCCTCAACATAAAAAAGTAGTCCAGTATGTGCTTCAGAAGCTTTATGAAAAGGGAGAAATTTATCTGGATGAATACGAAGGGCTTTATTGCGTAGGCTGTGAGAGATTTCTCACCAACAAAGAGCTTGACGAAAATGGCTGTTGCAGGGATCACAAAACAAAGCCTGTTTACATAAAGGAAAAAAATTACTTTTTTAATCTGGAAAAGTATAGAGGATGGCTAAAGGATTACTTAATTAAAAACGATGTAATCTATCCTGAGTTTTATCGGGAGGAAGTGTTGAACATGCTTGAAGAGGAGCTCCCTCCTCTCTGTATATCCCGTCCCAAAAAAAGGCTCTCCTGGGGCATTGAGCTTCCCTTTGATAAGGACTATGTAACCTATGTATGGTTTGATGCCCTTATCAATTATTTAACTGCCATAGGTTATCCAGAAAATCCAGAATGGGAAAAGTGGTGGGCAGGTGCTCATCACTTTATTGCCAAAGACATCCTCAAACCCCATGCTGTTTACTGGCCCATTATGCTAAAAGCCATGGAAGTACCCATGTATAAAAAACTCCTTGTGCACGGCTATTGGCTGGTGGATAAGTTGAAAATGTCAAAGTCCATAGGAAACATCGTTGATCCTGTAGAACTGGCAAAACGATTTGGAAAGGATCAGCTGAGATATTTTCTCTTAAGAGAAATGGCCTTTGGGTACGATTCGGAGTTTAGCCTTGAGGCCTTTATCACAAGGATAAATTCTGACCTTGCCAATGACTATGGAAACCTCATTTACCGCACCCTTACCCTGGTTACCAAACAGATGAAGGGAAAAGTGCCGCATCTGGGAAAACTTCAAAGTGAAGACAAAGAGCTGCTTGCCTCTGTAAAAGAGGCTCTTGAAACTTATGCCAGTGAATTTAAGGCTTTTCAATTCCACAGGGCATTAGAAAGCCTCTGGAATGGAATAAGAAAGTGCAATGTTTATATTGACAGGGCTGCTCCCTGGCAGGCTATAAAAAATGGCGATCTTGAGCGGGCAGGCACAGTGCTCAGAATTCTTCTTGAGTGTATAAAAAGTTTTGCCATTGCCCTCTCTCCTGTAATGCCTGACAGTTCAAAAGCACTGCTTTCTTACATTGGTTTTACAAAAGAGCCCTCCTGGGAAGATGCTTTAAGCTTTGAAGCACTGAAGGAAGGAGAAAAAGTAGAAAGGGGTAAACCCCTTTTTCCCAGGGTGGAAATGCCTTCAGAAGAAAAAAAACCAGAGAATGGGAAAAAGGAAGGGAAAAAAGAGGAAAAAAAGTGCTATCCTATAGAAGAATTTACAAAGTGGGAATTTAGAATAGCTGAGGTGATTTCAGCAGAAAAAGTGAAAGGTACTGACAGGCTTCTTAAACTCAAAATTCGTTGCCCTGAAGAGAGACAGATTGTATCTGGTATTGCTGAATATTATAAACCTGAGGAACTGATAGGCAAAAAAATAGTTGTGGTAACAAATCTCAAGCCTGCCAAAATAAGAGGCGTAGTCTCAGAAGGAATGCTCCTTGCTGCTCACGATGAAAACGGTTTAACTCTTATAGTGCCTGAAAAGGATATTACACCAGGGGCAAAAGTAAAATAGGCGGGGATAGCCCGCCTGAAAGGCATAAATGAGGTAAACATTAACCTGGAGGCCATTCCATTGGCCTCCCAGCAAGTATATGAAAATGTATATGAAAAACCGTTTGTCCTGCCTCTTCCTTGCAGTTTACTACTACTCTGAATCCACGCTCAGCAAAGCCCAGGTCCTTTGCAATCTTATTAATCACAAGATAAATGTGCCCTATAAGGTCTTTGTCTTCCTCTGTAAGGTCAAGAAGAGTGGAGATGTGTTTCTTAGGGATTACAAGAATGTGGTAAGGTGCCTGGGGATTTATGTCGTGAAAAGCAAGGACTCTGTCGTCTTCATAAACTACCTTGGCTGAAATTTCTTTATTGGCAATTTTACAAAAAATGCAATCCATACCCTACCCTCCTGTAAACATTAATCACCTTAAATTTTATTTACCAGATTTTTGTCCATTAGTCAAGTTTGAATGATAACTCAACTTAAATTATTCTTGTCAATTTTGGCTCTTTGATTTATATTTTTAAAATGGAGGGGAAAATGAATGCAATTTCTAGAAGTCATACGAGATGCATTACTTGCATATTTAAAAGAACATCCAGAGGTTTTAACAAGTGTTTTAAATTCTCACACCCTGACACAACATCTTGCTACTAAAGAAGATTTAAAGTTACTAATTTCTTTAATTAATAAGCGCTTTGAAGATATGAACAAGCGTTTTGAAGATATGAATAAACGCTTTGAAGATATGAACCAGAAGTTTTCACTTATTGTGAAGTTAATGTTAAGTTTTGACATTCCTCTTCTTATTTTAGTAATAAGTCTTGTAATTAAAAGTTTCTTTATGTAGTATAGTCTTTACAACAGAAAATCTTTGCCTTAATTTTTAAAGGTTTTTAAAAGTGGCCTTGACTTTTTTTCTTGGAAAGTTTAATTTTTATAACAGATAGTTTAAAATAGGGGGTGTAATCTTTATGGAAAAAATAAAAATGGTAATCCATGGGATAGCCATGGATCCTATGACCAATAGTCCGATTATGCTTCTTAAGGAAGCTGAGGGAGATAAAATTCTTCCCATATGGATAGGGGTGCTTGAAGCAACTTCTATTGCAGCAAAATTGGAAAATATTCAATTTCCAAGACCACTTACCCATGATCTTATGAAAAATATTCTGGACTATCTGGGAGTAAGGATCCCTAAAATTGAGATCGTAGATTTAAGGGACAATACTTATTATGCTATTATTACTCTTGATGTGGATGGGAATACCATAGATATTGATGCAAGGCCGAGTGATGCTGTGGCTATAGCCCTGAGAACCGGAGCTGAAATCTTTGTGCACAAAGAGGTGCTTGAAAAGAGCCAGACATTTACTGTGTCTCCAGAAGAGGGCAAAGAAGAAATGGTAGGCACCACCCAGGAGGAAAAAGAGAAACTTAAAAAAATCCTTGAAAATCTTGATCCACAGCACTTTAAATACAAAATGTAAAAAAACATGTTTGATCTTCATTGCCATTCCACTTTTAGTGACGGAGAACTTATTCCTGCAGAGATCTGGCGCAGGGTAAAAGTTCTGGGCTATGAAGCAATTGCCATAACTGACCATGCTGATCATTCAAACTTTGAGTTTATTATAAAAAATCTTTTAAAAATCAAAAAAGCTTTTGAGGGTTTAAAACCAAAGATAGTAACAGGAGTTGAGCTTACCCATGTACCTCCAGAACTTATCCCGGAGCTAATAAAAGAGAGCAGGAAAGCCGGTGCAGAGATTATAGTGGTGCATGGAGAAACTTTAGTAGAGCCTGTAGCTCCTGGCACAAACCTTGCCGCTATTGAAGGAGGGGCAGACATTCTTGCGCATCCAGGACTTATAAAAGAGGAGGAAGTTAAGCTTGCCGCTCAGAAAGGTGTATTTCTTGAACTTTCGGCCAGAAAAGGGCACTGCCTTTCAAATGGACATGTGGCAGGACTTGCCAAAAAATTTGGAGCACACCTTGTTATTAACTCTGATGCCCACTCTCCTTCAGACTTAATGCCAAAAGAGCTTGCTTTTAAAATTGGCCTTGGAGCAGGTTTAAGCCCGGAAGAAGTGGAGAAAATTTACACCCATGCCAGGAAACGATTTCTCAAAGGCTAAAGAAACCATTTCTAAAATAGCTAATCTATTTAAAAGCTGCGGATATCCAGCAGAGGTTATAAAAACTTACTTTCCCATAGATTTTTGCTTTGAAGGCCTTAAATTTTCTTTTTTTCTGCCATTAGTCATTAAAGACTTTCAGAGAGTTTTTCTTGTACTGGATTACAAACCAGCAGGTCTTGCAAGCTATGAAAGAGGGCTCCTTGCCCTTGCAAGAAGTTACTTTTCCCCTACTCCTGCTTTAGCCATTGTCACAAATGGAGAGGAGGCTATAAAAATTGAAGTAGGTTCAGGAAAAACAGCCAAAGGTGCTCTCAAGGAACTAATACCCAAATTTGAGGAATTAAAAAATTGGGAAATACCCAACATTTCTGAAGAAAGGCTTGAGAAAGAAAGGCGTCTTCTATATGTCTATCTTTCAGGTGGCTGAAAAAAGGACTCCTGTGGACTGGGAGTCCAGTTCTCAGAGTGAAAGCCTTTGCCTTAAAACTTCAAAAAGCGTAACTCCCACAGAAACTCCCACATTAAGACTCTCTACTTTTCCTTTCATAGGAATTTTTACCAGAAAATCACACTCTTTAAGCACGCTCTGTCTTATCCCCCTTGCCTCGTTTCCAGCAACTACTACCAGAGGAATGGTAAGATCAAGTTTATAGAGGAAGGTGTTTCCTCTTAAATCAAGTCCCAGTACCCAGAGCCCTTTTTCTTTAAAAAATCTTAGGGCATTTTTTATGTTTGAAACCTTTGCTATAGGAAGATTAAACACTGCTCCGCTTGAAACTTTTATTACTGTACCTGTAACTTCACAGGCCCTGTGCTTTGGAATAACCACACCATGAGCACCAGCAGCATCAGCTGTTCTTATAATACTTCCCAAATTCTGTGGATCCTCTACCTGATCAAGCACCACAACAAGTGGGATTTCTTTTTTTTCTTTCCAGTAGGCTTCAATATCTTCCAGAGTAGCATAGCGGAATTCTGAAAGATAAGCCACCACTCCCTGAGTATTGGCCTCTTTGGGAACTTTTGGTGGAAAAAAATCCTTCCTGTTAACAACCTTTACAGGAATTTCTAAAGCCCTGGCTTTTTCAAGTATTTGATACTTTTTGCCTTTAAGCTGGAGTTTGTGTAGCCAGATTTCCTCAATTTCTTGAGGACGGACATTGAGTGCTTCTATAACAGGATTTACTCCCCAGATAACCTGAGACATAAATTACAGCACCTGATTCAGAATAAGAGAAAGGGCTTTTAAGCGATAAGGTCTTGCACTTTCAGCTACAATTATACTTTTTAGAAGTGATATTGAGGTTTCCAGATCCTCATTGATAATTACATAATCAAACCAGGGAATAAACTTTAGCTCTTCTTTTGCCCTGAGAAGTCTTTTCTCAATCTTTTCTTTACTTTCTGTGCCTCTTTTTAAAAGCCTTTTTTCAAGCTCTGAAAAGTCCGGGGGAGCTATAAACACGAAAACAGCCTGTTCTTTAAAAAGATACTTAAGCCTTGTAGCTCCATTTATTTCTATATCAAAAACTATATGCTTTCCCTGAGAAAAAGCCTTTTCTATCTCTGCTTTAGAAGTGCCATAATAAGTGTCATGAACTTTAACCCATTCCAGAAATTCTCCTTTTTCTATCTTTTCTTTAAATTCCTTTTCTGAAATAAAGTAATAATCTTTTCCATGAACTTCGCCAGGGCGAGGAGCTCTGGTAGTATGAGACACAGAAAAATAAAACTCTTCTTCTGGAAGTGCCTTTAAAATACTACTTTTACCGGCCCCGGAAGGGCCGGTAATTACTAACATCAAAAACTGAGGGTTAGTCATTATCATTCCTTTCAAACTTTTCTATTACATCAGTCATAAGCCTTTGAGCCACTGTCTCAGCTTGAATAGCTGACAAAATCACATGATTGCTATCTGTAATAATAATAGAACGGGTTTTCCTACCCTGCGTGGCATCAATAAGACGCTTCGTTTCCTTTGCCTCTTCTTTCAATCTCTTCATAGGAGCTGAATTGGGATTTACAATTGCTATGATTCTGTCAGCTATCACATAATTTCCAAAACCTATGTTTAACAATTTGCAACTACAAGGCATCTTCTATCCTCCTTTAATAATTATTTGTTTTATTTTAACCTATTTTTTTTATTTTGTCAATTTTCTTTAGAATTCTTTCTTTTTTAAATAGCAAAAGGAATTCTCGCAATTACTGTTTCACCAGCAAATACTCTGTGACCTGTCTTAACAAGAAGCTGAGCCTCACTGGCAGGGAAAAAAATCTCAACTCTTGAACCGAATTTAATTATTCCAATAGGCTCTCCTGCCAGAAGATCATCTCCTGGAAGCACGAAACTTTTTATCCTTCTTGCAATTACACCTGCTATCTGAACCAACCAGACAGGGAGTCCATCCTCCCTTTCTATTAAATAAACCTGTTTTTCATTTTTTTGAAAAGCCTCCTCACTAAAAACCGGATTCCTTTCTCCTTTGAAATAGGACATGCGGAGTACTTTACCTGAAACAGGACTTCTATTTATGTGGACATCCCAGAACCTCATAAAAATTCCAATTCTGTAAAGAGGCTCTGGATACCACTCTTCTTTTTTTTCTATTTTGCAAACCACTACTTTACCATCTGCTGGAGAAACCAAAAATTCTTTGTAAATAGGGGCGTCCCGCCTTGGATTACGAAAAAAATAAGTATTAAAACCTGTAACAAAAAGCCCGGCCAGCCCTAACTTTTTTTTGCCAGCAAGAAAAGAAAGGGCAGAAAATAACGCAGGAATACCCACCCAGGGATAGCCTTCTCTATAAACTATCACCGCTTTCCTCCCAAAATTTAACTTTCAAAATATAATCTTTTTTCTCATAAATGCAAACACATAAATGCAAACAGCCCTTAGAAACGGTTGACATTTGAAGAATTATTTTTATATTTTTACCTGAAAACTTAACACAAAGGAGGGGTGAAATTTTATGGTAAATACTATCAGGACTTTTGTATTTCTGGCCATCTTAACTGCCCTTTTCATAATAACTGGCAATCTTATTGGAGGGAAAACAGGGGCCACCTTTGCCCTTTTTATGGCTTTAGCAATGAATCTTTTTGCCTACTTTTTCTCTGATAAGATTGTGCTTGCCTCAAGTGGAGCAAGAGAGGTATCTCCTGCTGAAGATCCAGAATTACATGCTATAGTGGAAGAGGTTGCAAGAAGGGCTGGAATTCCCAAACCCAGGGTATGCATAATTCCCTCTGAAACACCCAATGCCTTTGCCACTGGAAGAAGTCCAAAAAATGGTGTGGTAGCTGTAACTGTAGGAATAAGAAGGCTTCTGACGCCAGAGGAATTAAAAGGTGTAATTGCCCATGAAATTGCACACATTAAAAACAGGGACATTTTAATTTCAACCATTGCTGCGGTTCTGGTTGGAGCCATTACCTATCTTGCCCACATGGCACAATGGGCAATGTTTTTTGGCGGTCTTGGACACGACGATGACGAAGGCTCAAATCCTTTTGCATTTATCGGAATAATTGTTGCTATTATCGTTGTGCCAATTGCAGCAACCCTTCTTCAACTTGCCATTAGCAGGAGCAGAGAATTTCTTGCTGACGAGACAGGAGCAAAGATTATCAGAAATCCCCTTGCTCTGGCAAGTGCTCTAAAAAAACTTGAAGACTGGAACCGTGCCTATCCCATGAATGTGAATCCTGCCCATGCTCAGATGTACATAGTAAATCCGCTTTCTGGAAAAAGCTTATTTAAGCTTCTTTCTACCCATCCACCCATTGAAGAAAGAGTGGAAAGACTTGTAAAGATGGCAAAAGAAATGGGAGTGTATTATTAAAACCTTTGCCAGACCCAGTCAAAATCTATTTCAAAGGGGCACTTGATGTCAAACTTGAAAGTGCCCCTTTCTCCTTCAAATACCTTTTCGTACTTTCCTTCTTTTAATTTAAAAATTCTTACCTTTTTAAGATTTTGATAAACAAGTGCATAATAAGGCACTCTTTCTCTTTCATAAAGGCAAAATTTGAGTTTTTCATCTTTTTGAGCAGTATTTGGGGATACCACTTCAAAAATTACTTCAGGAGTGGTTTTAATGAAGTCCTCCACTTTTTCACAGACAACTACCACATCAGGTCTTACTACTGTGTGCTCATCAACTATCCAGTCAAGCTCAAAAAAGACTTTACAGCCCTCGGAGCAGGACTCAAGCTGTTCACTAATATATCTAAAAATAAGCCCCGAGATATTTTGATGCCCTGCTGATGGAGAAGGTGCAAGGGCATAGGCAATGCCATCAATAAGCTCCCAGTCTCCCTCCCACTTAACATAATCTTCTACAGTGTATCTGGGTAGGTATTTTTCTGCAAGTGCCTGCATATTTTTTATTTTACCTATAAATTACGAAAAAATCAAACCGCTGAAAGAAGCTCTTCTGCAGCTGAAATTACCTGAGAAGGAAAAATAGCCCTCATACATTCTGCTTCTTTTTCACACTTTCTTTTAAAACAGGGGCTACAGGGAAGCGGACTTTTCAACACTTTAAAGCGACTCCCCCAGGGGCCTGTTCTTTCTGGAGAAGTTGGACCAAAAAGGGCTATCAAAGGCACATTAAGGGCTGAAGCAATGTGCATAGGCCCTGTATCCACAGTAAGCACAAGTTTGGCTTTTTTTATCACTCCTACAAGCTGAGGTAAAGTAAGTTTCCCTACAAGGGAAATCACATTTTCACTTTTTTTATTTAGCTCATCTGCCCATTTTTTAATCTCCCTGTTTTTGCCACTTGCCAGAATAACAAACTTATATCCCTGTTTTACAAAAAATGACGAAGTTATCACCTTCTCCCAGAAGGTAAGAGGCCAGAGTTTGGTCTCCCATCTTGCCTCAGGTATAATTGCTATAAAAGGCTCATCTGTCAAAGAATACTCCTCAAATGGAAGCTCTGGTTTGGGAAGGGAAACAATGTCCCCTTCTACTCCAAACCGTCTAAGAACCGCCTGTGTGAGCAAAAGATACCTCTTTACTGCATGTACTTCAAATGAAACATCACATTTTAAAGAATAAAAACTTGAAATACCTTCTCTCACTTTTAAAAAACCTGCCTTCAGTTTTCCCCTGCTAAAAAAAGTAAGAAGTTCACTTTTCCAGAGCCCCTGATAATCAATTGCCACCTCATATTTTTCCCGCCTGAGCTGTTTTACAAAATTTAAAAATTTTGCTGGATTTTTGAAAAACTTGTTTGAAAAAAGAAAGACTTTATCTATCTGTGGATGATTCTTTAAAATTTCGGCATTTCTTTTATCAACTACCCAGTGAATTTCTGCTTGAGGCAAGGCCCTTTTTAAAAGACTTATACAAGGAAGAGTTTGAACTACATCTCCCAAGGCTGAGAGTTTGATAATAAGAATCCTTCTTTTAGAAAATGACATTTTGATTATTTCGCAGGTAAAGAAAATAACTCTTTTTTTATCTCTTCAACAAGCGATTTTACTGGCAAAAGTTTTATTAATCTTTCTCTGATTCTTAATCTATCCTTATCTTCATGCAGTCTTCCAAGTCCTATTCCAACTTTTTTTCTAACAAATCCTATATAATCAAACTGTGTAACAATTTTTACAGCATTAAAAATATCTTTCATAGGAAGAACATAGTATATATTCTCTTCGTTTTTATTCAGAAATTCAAATACTAATTTTGTTTGATCTTCGGCCTCAGGCAAATTCAACTCAAAATTACATTTATCAATTGATTTCCGATTCCAAATAGTTTTTATCTTCCACGATAACAAAGATTTGCAAATTTTAGTATATACGATTTGCCTGATTGTTTTAAGATTATTACTGATAAATTCTTTTACTTCTGTAAATTTTATTTCATCCAGACTTTTCAGAAAAAAGAAATAAATATTTTCTATTTCCGTCCATTTTAAAACAAAAATATCATCTTCTTCAGAAGTTTTGACAAGAACCTCTTCTTGCTCCACAATTTTTTCCCAGCCCGGTCTGTAGTTTCTATCCTGAATTACTATCCACTTCTTTGGATTGATTACATCTTCAAGTATTTTCCCTGTAGCAAGTTGATATGTTTTTCCACCTGTTGACCTGATTTCCACATCGTTTTCTTCCCAAAAAAGCCATCTAAAAAACTCCTCATCTTCTTTTCCTTCTACAAGAAGTAAATAAGGTTTTATCTCAAACAATTTTTCCGTCCTCAAGGCGTATTATTTCGTCTTTTTTAAAAAACTTAAGCATATAGGGAGAATGAGTAGTAATTATAAACTGGCACTCCGGAAAAATCTCCGGGAGGTTCTTGAAAAATCTTTCCTGTTCTACAGGATTAAGATGAAGCTCTATTTCATCTATAAGTACTATAGAGTTATAAATATGGAGCCGAACCGATTCAAAAGTTATAATAAAAAGCATCTCTTCGCCTGAGGAAACCTCTGCAATGTCGTATTTCCTTCCATCTTTTTCCAGAACAAAATAAAAATCCTTTGGCGATAAATAATCACTTGCCTCCGGTTTTCTCCAGAGAGTTCCAAGAAATTTTACATTAAAAACTCTTCTAAATCGTTCTTCAAGAAGTGTATAAAAGTCTATAGCACTTTCCTTTTCTAAAGAAAGATGATAATAATACCAGTTGATAAGATATTCTCTTAAACTATCAAGTCCCTTCTCCCATACATTTTTATCCTCTTCAGAAAGTTTCCTGCTTTGAAAAATGGTTCGCCTTTGATCAAACCAGAAGATATCTCCTACCTTTTTGTAATACTTTATCTTTTCACTTAAAGGAATATCCAGATTTCTGATATAGTACCTTCCCCAGAGAAGAAATTTTTGTTCCGGCGGATCAAACCTGGGAAAAAGCATATAATCTCTTCCCTTTTTAGAAAAATCCTGATATGTAGCTGTAAAAAAAATTTGAGAAACCGGTTCCAATTGAAAATTTTTCGTTTTCCCCTTTTTTATCTCTGTATATCTTTTTCGCAGTTCATCCACCGCGCAAAGTTCCTCTTCTCCAAGTTCCACCTTCATTTCTATTTCAAAATTTCCAAGTCTTGTTCTATCAGGAAGAAATCCTTTCCAGTTTTCGCTAAAAACTCGTAAATTTTTTATATGAGCATTTGCACTTCCAAGAGCTAATGCTATTGCTTGAAGTAAAGAAGTCTTTCCGCTTCCGTTATCCCCAATAATTAAAAAATACTTTTTTCCCTCCAGATTAATCTCTACATCCCGGATTTTTTTAAAATTTTTTACTCTTATGTAATTAAGCCTCATTATCCTTGTTGCCCTCCTTTAAAACTTCTTCAAGTATAAATCCTGCAGCCTCTTTCAAATCCTTTGCCACAAAGTAAGGTTTTATGCCTTTTCTGGGAATTACATACTCAAGCTCACCTCTTCCATAGCCTGTAAGCACAAGAATGCCTTTTATCCCAAGATTCTGGGCAAGCTCAATGTCCACCGCTTTGTCTCCTATAACATAAGACTTTTCTAAAGAAATTCCATGTTTTTCAACTGCCTCAAGAACAAGCCCGGGCTTAGGCTTTCTGCAATTGCAGCCATCATCAGGTCCGTGAAGACACACAAAAAAATCATCAAGCTGAACCCCTTTTCTCCTGAGCCTCCGCTGAATTTCTTTATGCACATCCTCTACAAGACTGAATGGAAAATACCCCCTTGCCACACCACTCTGATTGGTAATCACAATAAGCTTAAAGCCTGCCTGTTTAAGCATCTTTAATGCCTCTGCCACCCCGGAAATAAGTCTTAACCTGCTTATGTGATTGAGATATCCCACCTCCTCGTTTATCACACCGTCT
>Ga0256842_1001911_pt1 | contig 15864 bp, 13 predicted proteins | sample 4559240metaG_FD_185973 | JGI IMG/M metagenome (GOLD analysis project Ga0256842, IMG submission 185973) | Hydrothermal vent microbial communities from Guaymas Basin, Mexico - 4559-240 | ecosystem: Environmental > Aquatic > Marine > Hydrothermal vents | place: Mexico: Guaymas Basin | collected...
ATATCTGATTTTTTAAACTCATTGTATATATCGGAAGCCACTTTCCTTGCTGTTCCTTCTGTTGGTTCTATCTTTTTAAGAAAATCTTTTAAAGAACCTGTTTCGTCAAGGTATTTAGTAAGTTTATGCAACCCATTTACAAAAGCTCTTCCAAGATGATAGTCAAGTTCTTTTGCTTTTTCTATTGAATTACCTGATTCTTTTAATATTTCAGATTTGATTTTATCTTGAATTGCTTGAGTTTTTTTAGTTAGTTCAGATTCATATCCTTTTGTAATTGATGCTATCTGTTCTATAACTTCCTTCTGTCTGTCTATTTTAAACGATTCAAGCAATGTTAATTCATCAAGCATGTTTGAAATGTTTTGGAACAGTTCATTAGACATAGCTTTATCTACAAGCAAATCAGTTTTCAAATATGCTTCAAACTTTTTGTTTTTAACGCCCTGATAAGCAAGTTTAATATGTCCGTTTATGTTTATAACTTTCTCAAGGTTTCTTTGAAGGTTATCAATTAAGAACAAAGCCTCTCTGTATGGTTCTGCCTCATTGTCTGCTATTTTCTTTGATGCTTCATCAAGCAAATCATATAAATCCTGCTTTTCTTTTATTGTCTCTTTTAGTTTCGTTTTTAGCTTTGATAGTAAATCAATAGGATTTGATTTTATGTTTAAGTTTTCCCTTATGGCTTTATTATTTTTAATAATTTCATTTCCAAACAGTTTTTCAAATATGTAAGATATTTTTTCTTCATTATCAAGTGCTTTAAACCTTTCAGAGTTAAGCATAGTATATAGTTCTTCAACGTATTTTTTTGTTTTTGCGTTTTTCATTAAAGAACCAACAATAGATTTTAGTTCTTTTGAGATCAAATCTATTCTTTCAAGTTTATATATATCAGGATATTGTTTCATATCTTTTGTGACTACGTGTAATAATTCGTGAGTTATTGTTTCTACATATTTTGTTGGTTCTTTTATTTTTCCACTTTCATCAAAGAATTTAGTGGAAATGATTATTTCACTTTCTGTAGCTTTACCGTTTTCGTTTATATCCCTTACTTTAAAATCTACAAACTTATGAGGGTTGGTTCCAAAGTTTGTTTCTTTTGTTAGTTTAGCATCAGAACCAATAGAAATTTTGGTAGTAATTCTTTCTTCTAAATCATTGATATCTTTTGTTTCAAAGCTATTTTTAATATCTTTCAAGTCTTTTGTTAATTTTTCTTCTTTGATCTCTCTTTTAAAGTTAAGAATTTTGTTTACGTTATCAAAATCTTTTTTTAGTCTTCTAAGATAGAATAATTCAGGATATTCTTTTATTAATTCTTTTAATGTTTGTTTTTCAATGGTTGGTTCTGAACCATATAAAATATTGTCTAATAATTCTTTTTCTTCTTCAAGTTCTGCTATTTTTTCTTTATTTGATTTTGCTGTTTTTATGTCTTCCTCAAATTCAGAACCAACCAGTTCTTCATTTACTTTATTTTCATCGGTATATTTTTTAAGTTCTTTTATTTGCCATTCTATTGTTGAATGTCTTTTTTTTATTTCTTTTAATTTGTCTTTATATAATTTATCATCATTTAAAATTTCATTTATTTTTTCGTTTTTTAATGATTCATATTTTTTTAAATATTTTTTTAAATTTTCTTTTCTGTGTTGCTTTTTTGATTCTAATAGGTCTTCATTGTTAAGATGCTCTTGTAATGTTTGCAGTGTGTTTTTTTTTGATTTAGAACCTGTTTTTTTTAACTTGTTAAAAAGATTTTGCAGTAATTCAAGGTTTTCTTTTCTTTTTGTGAGAATATTTTTGATTGGTTCTTTTTTATCTTTAGGTAGATCTTTTATTAATCTCTCAATGTTTTCTTCCGAAAGTCTTTTAAGTTTGTATTCTATTGCTTTAAGTGTTTTTTTAATGTCTTTTGTTTTTGTAATAGCATTATTCACAAAATTATCATTTAATAACGCATCTAATTCTTTATTACCTGTTTTAACTTTTTCTTTCCATAAGGAACCATACTTAATGTCGTTTATTGTTGTAAACACCTCATCTGGTTCTTTGTGAGAATATGTTTTTGTTCTTCCGTTATTTTCTATAATTAATTCATCTTTACCAGAGCCAACGAGTTCTCTTCTTAAGTCAAATCTTTTAGATGTTTGTTTAGCTTTAAACTCTTTTGTGTTTTGTTTTGAAGCGTATTGTTTTTTAATATCAGAAAATAGCTCAGGTTTTAATGACGCGTCTAAATTAAACCTGTTTCCTTTATAGTTATATTCAAACTCTTTTGTTTTAGGATTTTTCTTTGTTTCATTGAGATGAATATCCATAAATTCTTCTGGGTTGGTTCTTAATTTTTCTTGTATGTGAGAAACCAGTTCATCATAAGAATTAAACCCTGTGTCTTCTTTAAACTTGTCAGGATTAGTATCGTATAACTTTTTATATGAAGATAATCCTTCATTTAATTTATTGTTGATAAGTCTGTTAATAAACTCTTCTGATTTAGGTTTTCTTCCTGTTTTCGTAGATTCAGTTTTGTTGATTTTTGATAAAAGATTGTTTTTTGCTTCTTCTTTGATTATATCTATATCTTCCTTTATATGAGAAGAACCAGTGCCGTATGTAGATTCAGCTTCATAGTTTTCAGTTGGTTCTGATTGTTTTTTAGGTGAGAACTTGCTGTTTATCATATCGTCTAACAAATCATCGTAAGTGTAATCTTTAAATTCATTATTGTCTTTTATTACTTCAATAGTATTCTCAAATTCGCCTTTTGAATTTATATTGTATTTTTCTCTGAACAATTCTTTCACACTCTTAGGCAAACTGTCATACACAGCAGTTGGTTCTGTTTCAGATATTTTACTATCAACAATATTTCTAAAACTCTCATTATTTTGTATAGTCTCTATGTATTCATTTTGTGCATCATTAATAATCCAATCAAGATCTTCACTCTTTTTAGCATTTTCTGGCGTTGGTTCTGTTTTTTCAAAATCTTCGTCTTTAAGTGTTGTCGGTTTAACCAATCTTTCAGAACCAAGCTTTTTGATAAACAATTTCTTATTTTTAACATTAGAGTCTTTTATGTTTATGTAGATATTATCATCGTCAAAATACCCTTTAATATCGCCTAATTTATTTGTAAATCTGCCAAATAGCAATTGATTCTGTGAATTGCCAGTTAGTCTGAATTTTAATCTTTCGCCTTGTTTCTCAAGAACCAACAAAGGATGTTTAGCAGAAATGTCTCTTAAAGAGTCTTTTGTTAATGGTTCTTTGGAAATTGTTTTCCCGTTAGCATCTTTTAACACAAAACCATTGTTTGTTTTTTCAGCTATATATCCGTTTTTTTCTTTTATGTATCTAAATAGTAGAACAGGGGCTTTAATATTGTATTCCTGAGGAATTGATATTTTTGCATAATTGCCTTCTTTGGAAATATCTTTTAAAGCATTGTTTATTTTCACATTGTCTTTAATATTTAATCCTGTTTTGATTAGTCCATCAACAAAAACACCAAGAGCCAAATTGCTTCCGAACATTTCAGCTACTTCTTTTCTGGAAGGAATATTGATATTACCATTTTTGTCCATTCTTGATTCCAAACCAGCCTGACTTGCAGTGAACGCAGTAGCTATTCCTGTTTGAGAAAGTGTAGCAGGAATCAACTCTCTTTTAAGAGAAGGTTTTTCAAGTATATTTGTTGCAACTCTATTTGTAAGTCCATTTGCTATAGCTTTATTCTCAAATTTTTCAAAAACTTTACCTGCTACAAGTCTTGAAAGAGAACCGGCTTTTGCTGGAACATAAAGTAAGCTTAATGCGTTTATAGCACCAGAAACACCATTATCTTCAGGATGCCCTGTTACAGGATTAAACGATGTTTGTTCTAATGATTGTTTAAGAGCAGTATCATCTCCAGTAATAGCATAATGTAAAGCTAATGCTGGAGTAGTGACGGCATTACGAAACCCTTGCCCTACTTCTTGTGCTAAAGAACCATAGTCCTCTATATTAGCATTATGTTTCTCAACCTGTCTTGCTATTTGTTCCCCTGAAGTATGTTCTAAGTTTGTTCCTTCTTGTTTTAAAGAATTAAATAAACTTATCATTTCATTTATATCCATTAGCTATCCTTTTATTCATTAGTCCATTTATTTATAGCATTTATGTTTTTTCTGTTTAATATTTCTGTTGGTTCTAATTTAGAGTCTTTAATTATATCTTTAAATTTTGGAAGCAAGATATCTGAGATATAAGCATTAACAATATCTTCACCTTTTACTTTTATTGTAACAGGCTTTCCATAAACCAATATCGGTAATTCGTAGTCTCTATTCAAATCAATATTTTCTTTTGAAAAGATTTGTTTTATCTTGTCCATTGCTGGATCAGTATCTATATTTTCTTTATGCAGTTCTGTTCTTTTAAAGCCACCGTAAGCTAAGCTTTCTTTGATTGCATTAGCTCTCTGTTGGTTCTTAGATAAATGTAATTTAGGCTTGTATTTTGATAAATCTATTTTATCTACAACCGTTTTAGCTAAACTTCCTTTGTTTTTATATCCATATACCTGAACAGCTTTTATTACCGTGTCAAAGAATTTATTGTGACTAAAACTTTTCAACTCTTTCATAGCCAATGCGGTGTTGTAGTCACTATATCCGTCTTTAGCTAATTCTTTTAAAGTTTGGTATAAACCTGTTCTCATTGTTGTAAAAGTTACAGGAGTTCCATCTACATCAAAATCATTTAATCCAAGTTTATTAAATCCTATTTCTACTAAACTTGATATTGTTCCTTGATCATTAAGCATTTTGTATATATGTCCAATATCTTCATCTGTGTAATTTAACAGTGTATATGTTGATTTTACTGGAAGCCCTAACCTTTTAGACACTTCGTTTAAAACTTTTGGATTATCAAACTGATTAGCTATCTTTAATCCGAATTTGTATTTATCAATATCACTTATTCCTGGATAATTTCCTATTTTATCAGCAAGATCAATATATGCAGTAGCAATAAAAGTTTTTCTCGCTTTATCATCTTTGATATGTTTTGCAAGATTGTTAATTGTGTTTTGTGTTTTTGGGAAAACATTCGCTATTCCACCTGTATCTAATTTAAAATTATCTGATATGTTTTTATATAAGCGAAGTAGGAAAGTCTGTTGCGTTGGTTCTGAGAAGTCTTTTAGTGCTTTTTTAAGATTACCTTCTATTATTTTTCCACTGTTATCTACAACTGTTATTGGATTTCCATCTTTGACTATATAAGTAGAATTGTTGTATGTTTTTATTTCTGGTAATGATGTATTTCCACCTATTTGTTTTTGTTGGTTAAATACTGAATCGTATTGTGTAACCCTTTCATTATTTACATTAGAACCAACGGTTTGTGCAGTTTGTTGAGATGGGTTGTATGAGGCTAACGTTCTTGGTTGGTTCTGGGCTTGTGGGTTTATCTGTGATAAAATATTCTGTATTTGTTCATCAAGCAATGAAACATTGTTTTGTAATGCTTCTTTTTCTTGCAATAAAGCATTTCTTTGTTCAACAGTAAGATTTCCTGAGTTTAATTCTTTATCTATTGAATATATTCTTGCATAAGTGTTGTTTCTTTTTTCCACTGACTTATAATAATCATTATACAGCTTTTCAGCTGTTTTAACTTTATTTTGTCCATATTTTAATAGTAGTTCAGTTTTTTTCAGATTATAGTCTTTATTTTGTTTTTCTTTATTGAAGGCAAGTTCATCTTCTAATAATTTTTCTTTTTTTGTGTTTAGTTCATAATTCTTTTCAAAAGAATCTTGTCTAAAACTTAGATCATCTCGTCTATATTTATTCATAAACTCATCTTGCTGAACATTATGCATAAACTGTGCTGTTTGTAAAAGCTCCTGTTGCTTTCTTGCTTCCTCTTGTTCTAATAAAGCATTCATCTTAAGAGCCAATGAAGCTGAAGAGTTGAATATATTAGCTACTGAGTTTAACGTGTTAGAGGCTCGTGCCATTCCTTGATTAGCTACAGAACCACCCTGTGCTAATGCTTCCATATATGGGTTTTGCATGTTGGTTCCTTTAAGAGTTCATATATGAGTCTGTAAGTTTTTTTCTTACAGCTTGTATTCTATCTAATTCCTGTTTTGTTCTATTCCACTGTTCTTTAGCCATTCCTAACTGGTCTTTCATCAGTCCGTATTGTTTAAATCCTAACCACAGAGAACCAAGCGTCCCAAGAGTTGATATTCCTGTGTTTAAAGGTTTAAGATATTTGTTCTTAAAACTGTTCTGTTGTGCAAATTGGTTTTCAGACATTTTACTTAACAGTGCATATTCAGGATGTTGTTGCTGATAATAGTAATCCTGATTAAACACTGTATTTGCAACCTGTGGTGTTGGCAACATAGTCGTTTGGTTCTGTGTTAATGAGTTAGTATTGGTTCCAAATGGATTTGCTTCAGTATTTATGTTAGCTAATGTAGTATAGCAATTTCCATTTGCATCACATATTTGTCCCATCTTTATTCCTTTGTAGAGTTTATAAGTTATCTAAATCATAGAACCAACAGAGTGGTTCTATTGTTTAAACAACTTTAACGAAGTATTTGTTTACATATCTAACAGATGCGTTAAGGTTTTCTTTTTCTTGCAGTCTTGCTATCCTGTTAGCTTTTTCCTGAGAAACTCTTAACTGTTCCATAATAGCCCTTGGATCTGTTTTACCATTAACCCTTCTTGGTTCTTTCATTCTTTCAATAGCTGTTACGTCTCTTGGTTCTACTATCACAGGAACGTCAAAAGGGATGATTTTCCCGTTCACTTTTACAAAACCTTCTCTGTCAGCATTATCTGTAGCTGGTTTAACTATAATCTTAACTTTACCGTTTTCCATTTTAGCTTTTGCCATAAATTCTCCTTTTATTTTTGAGTTTAACTAAATCGTGAGAACCAACTAAAGGTTCCCACTGTTTAATTAAATATCAAAATGGAATTTAACTAAACCAAGTCTTTCAGGATAGATGGTTGAAGCACCTAACCAAGACTTCCATCCGATTGTAGCAACCCTGTTAAGTGGATCATCACCATTTTGTCCTAATCCTTTAACGATTACTTCAATTCTTTTTTTACCTCTTAAAGGAACGTTAGCTGTATGCTCTTTACCAAGAATAAGCATGTATCCTGTGTTTGTTGTATTTCCATTAGTATCAGTTTCTTGCTCAATAAGCATATTTTCATTTTCGATAACCCTAACGTCTTTAAGCATACCGATTTCACCTTCTAAAGGTTTTACAGAACCAGTAGCGTATTTCTCAAGTGGAATGAAGTCAGGGTTATCTCTTAAAGCATCTCCAGCAAGTGTATTAACAACGCCAATATATCTCGCCCACACTGGTTCTGTTTTATAGTTAGGGCTTGATGCAAGAATAGAGCTTACATATTTAGCACCAGATAGTCTTAACTGTAGAGAGATTTTTCTGATTGCTTTAGCCATAGAAGCACTTGTAGCATTATCTTCAGGTGCTGTGTTTCCTGTAATGTCTTCAAGATGCCCAGCGGCATTAATCATAATATCCCTGTAGAATCCGTCAATAATGAATGATGCTACGGTGGAGTATTGTCTAACGTTTTCACTGATTGTATACATATCGTGGAATGTTTTTACTTCTTCAGTTACAGTCATGAATGCACCGATAGGGAATACGTCAGTTGATTGTTCAACAACTTTCATTTGACCTTTTTCTGTTCCTGAGCTTCCCTCTGGAAGAATGAAGTCTTGATATGCATTCTTATTAACTAATGTAGCAATTCCTTCTCCGTTAGCTACATCGTTACCTGTATAGTTTTCATAGATTGAGTTAGCAATCATTAAGTCTTTCATAGGAACCCATTTTCTGAATGTAATCTTGGTTCCGTTATTTTGTGGAAGAGCTTTTTGAATTGTCGCAAATTTATCAAAGATTGTTTTCTGAGCTACTTCAGTAGCCATCAGTTTATCAACATAAGCTTGTTGTTGTGCACCTAATCCTGAACCTTGTGTTCCATAAGTAACTGTTGCCATTGTTTATCTCCTTATCCGAATATTTCTTTTTCTAACTCTTCGAGAGATTTGTTATTCCAAATCTCATCGTAAGTTTCTTCGATTGTTTTCATTCTTTTTCTTTGTTTCTGTGGTCTTTTAGGTTTAACCACAGAGCTTGGTTCCTGAGTTTTGTTCTCAATAGAACCAACGTTTTGAACAGCGTATTGATAAGCCTGTATCCAGCTTAAAGCAGGATTAAGAGCTTTTATCTTAACAGCTTCAGGCAATACCTGTTCAAATTCACCTGTTTGAATAGAACCAACGAATGCAGGGAATACTTCAGGATTGTATAGTTCAACCTTGAAAGTCTCATCAAGAGTATCCCAAACTTTAGATACTTTACCAGCTAATTCAGGATCTCTTCTCGTTAAGTCTGAGTAATACTCTTTTATAGGGTCTTCCTGTTGAACCTCTGGTTTATATTCCTCACCTGTTGGTTCTTCTTCAGAGAATATATCATCTTCGTATTCCGTTTCTATACCAAACTTATTAGCAAGGTATTTGATTGCTTCAGCTTTACCTTGTTTAGCATCAGCTAAAGCCTTAACGTCCTCTGGTTCCAAACCAGATTCTTCTATAATGGAAGCTATGTTTCTCAGAGGTTTGATTTTGTTCATCTTAAACGAATAATCCAAACCTTTCTGCATAAGCTCAATAGCTTCCTCTTCAGTCTTAACCCAAATCTCTTTTCCTCTGTATTTAAGAGGTCTTGTTATCACAACACCGTTAGGTTGTTCTTTTTCTTCTTCAGAACCAACCTCTGTTTCTTCTTGAGATTCTTCCTCTGTTGGTTCTTCTTCAGAAGGTTCTTCTTTTTGTTCTGGTTCTGGTTGAGATAGTTCTTCAATATCTACCTCATCTAAGTCTTTGTTCCAGATTTCATTATATTCGTCTTTTTCCTCTGTTTGAGGATTCTCTTCAGTCTGGATTTTTTCAATATCAGTTTCCTCTGTTTGAGGATTATTGTTTTCTTCGCTTTGAGCTGTTGGCTCTTCTAAAGTGTTTTCATTAGAACCAAGAGTCTCATCAGCGTCCAGTTCCGTATCAGGAACAGGAGTAGCTAAAGTGTTTAACTCTTTTTCCATGTTTTATTCTCCTTTTGTTTTTGATAAGTCTTCTTCGCTAATTGTAGCAGAATTTATAAGTTCATCAAAATAAGCCCTTAAATTTTGTCTTGCTTTTAGCTTATCTTTAACTCTTTCGTTATCTAAATCCTCATTAAAGACAATATCCTGAATGTCAGAACCAAGATACCTGTCTATAATGATTTCTTTAAAATCTTCATTTTCCAAAAGCCTAAAAATAGATTCTTTATTCATTTTTCTCCTTTACTTTATTTAATACGTCTGCATATTTATTGGCTATATCGGCATCAACGCTAAGAGCCTCTTTCTGAGCTTTAACTTCTGTTTGCTTGGTTCTTGCTAAAGCGTTTTGAGCCAATGCTTCAGATTTTTTAGCTTCAGCCATCTCTTTAGCCAACTGGACTTGAGCCATCTGTTGAGCCATCGGATCTGGTTGAGGTTGATAGTTTGCTATTTCATCAGCTAATTCAGGATATTCAAGAAGCTCTGTAAGTTTAGCTAACAATTTCTGAACCACGTCTGGTGGACACGCCCCAGCTTGAACTAAAGAACCAGCCTGTTGCATAAGCATATTGATCTGGTTGATTTTGATGGATTTTAATCCGTCTGTTCCAACTCTGAACTTGATATCATATTTGCTGTCGCTTCTGTTAAACATATCTTCAACCTCTTTAGCTATTAATAGCATAGCTTTTTGTTTAACGTCTTCGGGTAATTCATCTACACCAAACTCTTTAGCTAGTTTCATTGTTTCTTTGGCTTTAAGCTCTGGAATATTTATTCCTGTTATTTTTTCTATTTCTTCATCAGATAAATATTTCATCATCATTTGTAGCCATTTACAGAACATTCTTCTTAATCCATCTTGAATGTTGATTGTAAACATTAGAAGCCTAACCTGAGCTTGGCTCATCATAGACTGGAAGTTAGAAGCTGGTGAGTTGAGTTCTTTCCCAGAAATACCAGTCATAGTTTTGTTCACACCTGTTAATCCCTCTGCTTGGTTCTCTATGATTTGTAGCATATTATAAACGCTTGATGGCAATTCATTAAAATGTCCATCTACCACAACCTGATTTAAAGGAACGCCAGTAGCATTGACTTCCACCACTGGATGCCCACTCATAAGCCTTTTGTAGTTAATGGCATCTAAAGCACCTTTTCTAACGAACTTAGTTCCATTGTTTGACATAGACATATTGTCGATAACGCCCCTGACAATAGAAGTCATGAATTTTTGCTCATCGGCTATCAGTTCAGCTAAAGCATCACCCCAGATTGAGAACTCTTTATCAAACAAAGGAACTTCTATAAAAGGGTACCAGTTAAAGTCATAATCTTTAGAACCAATGACTTCTACCTCTGTAGTAGAATTTGATAAAAAGAATTTGATTTTGATCTTTCCTTTCTCTCTATACCAGTATTCATATACATATATTTTGTCTTGACTTTTGTCTTTGTTATCTTCAGTATCTAATCGCCATAAATCTCTATCGTGCAAATCATCTGCTGATTCAGAACCAACGGTGTGGCTTTGTTTGCTAAAGAACTTTTCAACCGTTTCTTTATCATATAACGGGTTAGACAATAAGTCCTCTTTTGTTGTAGGATATCTAACTATTATATATCTGCATTCGCCTATACTGTAAGCTGTTGGATCTGTGAAAATATCTTCATTAGGGATTATCTGAGAATGAGGTCTATTCCTAATGACTTTCTCAAAAGTTATTTTGTATTTTCCGTCTTCAGTTTGAGTTACTTTAGCCCCTTTTTGAACAAATCTGTTTAGAACGCTTGGATCTTGAACTGAGACAGTCTGTTCGTTTTTTACAACCTCTTTATCCCAAGAAACGTATATAAAAGCTGTTCCTTCTTTTACTGGAATATCAGTAAGAGTATTTATAAACTTAACCTTATTAAACTCTTTATCCCAGAAATAGTTTAAAAGTTTTTCATCTATTTTAGCTTTAATAACATCATTCTTGGTTCTTGGATCTAAAGAAACTATATTTGCAGAAGACAGGAAAGGTTTAGCAAGATTGGCTGATAACGTTTTACCTTGCTTCTTAATAAGTTTCCAAACTATTTTACTTCTACCATCGACTTCGTTTCCTAACGGTTTTCCGTCATATAGATCCAACCATTCCTGAATCTTTTTATTAAGTTCGCTTTTACATTCTGATGCTTCCTGATAGGATATCTGTATTTGTTCTTTATTCATATTGTTCCTTTATATGAGGTTTTTATCGTTTATTGTTGATTCATTTACAGTATTGTAGTATAAATCATTGAAATTGTATAATAAGCTGTACTGTAAATCATAATAAGAACCAATCTGTTCCATAGGAATAAAAATGCTTTGATTTTTAATTTTCTGAATAGTATCTTCTATTTGTTTTTCTTTTACTGAATATTCTTTTATTTGTGAGAAAATGTTTTCTGTTTTGTTCTTAAAATAATATTTTCCTAAGTCGATAGATATTCTTGCTATATCCGATATAGTAAGACTTGGTTCTTTTAGGCTTCCATTGTAAGAACCAACAGCTATGGATGCTGTGATAAGAATAGCCTGTTTTAACTCTGGTGATAAATTTGTAGAGGCTATTATTTCTGACGCTATTGTCATCGATATTGCTAAAGCTGGATTTCCAGTTAGGAAGGTTGTAGCAACCATTAAAGCAAACCTGAAAAATCCTGACTCAAACCATTTAGTATGAACCACATCATGACTGTAAGCTATAGCAACAAGACATTCTCTTACAAATTGATAACGTTCTTTAAGAGTTAATTCCTTAACCCAATTTAACGGTATAAAATAAAAAAATTCACTGTCACCTGGTTTATATTCAACCCCTTCTCCGTCTGACGTATTAATAGACAAAACATATTCTGAGGACACATTGTCATCTTTTTCATGTGAAATATAATGATACTTAAAAACATTGCCGCCTATATTAATAGTTACATTGTTATTTGCTCGATACATATCATTCAACCGTTTTGAAAAAAAGTGATAATTTTTATTTTTAGTGGCATACGTTATAAAAAAACTTTTTAATGTACTGCTGTGCAGATTATTTTTAATATCTTCATATTTGATGCCTAAATTTGACAATGCTATATGCATTTTTTTTGTTTCGTTCAGAATGGAACCATTGTTTTTTAGCACTATACCAAGCACCTCCGTCGTTATAGCCTCTCTTACGATACTGTCAAATCCTATCCATTCTTTTTTGTTTCCGTTTTTGTCGGTATATTTAACATATATCGTGGCTCTACTGTCTTTTTTGTACTCAATTTGAAGGGATATATTGCTTGTATCTGATGAGTTATAAGAGTCATTTTTTGTTTTAGAAAAATATATATATATTCCACTGCTTGAATCATTTACGCTCTTACCCATTGCTGGAATTTCGCTTGAATCAGATTCTTGTTTTGATTTTATTACGTAATATTTTGTTCTGTCTTGTTTTATTGACGGGATATCTATTCTAATCTCGTTTCCGTCTGCAAAAGCAGTAAATGTTTCAACATCAGAAGAGTCTATTGAAATAGACTGATTGTTTTTTAGCTGGTCTATAACGTTTAAGTGATTGTATGGGAAGAAACACCATGTATCAATTTCTTTTATTGCATCATCTACTTGGTTCTTGATAAAGAAGAATATGGCTGTATCTGTTAAAATTTCTTCAGTCATATACACTTTTGCAGTAAATCCTAATCTTTCAAAGATTTTTAAATTAACAGGACGTTGTGAATTTTTAAGCAGTCCTTTAAAAATGTCAGTACTTTTATTGCTGTAAACTGAAAACTGAACAAGATTCTTTTTGAAAAGGTCTACATTCTGACTGCAGATATGGGATATTTGCAGACTATAGACATCATGAGATTTGCTCCCCATCAGTTTCCTTCTAATACATATTTTGTGTAAAACTGGTAATATTCAATAGGTTTAAAACCTATTAGCCTATTAAGTTTATGTGCCTCTTTATAGAAATTTGCTGTGTTTACAAATATAGAACCAACGGTATTTACAGTTTCTTTAGCCAACTGTTTTACATCTTTTATGAATTGCAGGGTGTTGGTTCTGTTTAATTTTTGAGAGACAAAGAATATAATGTGTCCGTCTCTTTGAAGGATTATAGGAACCAACGGTGCATTGGTTCTGTCATCAAAAATGATGAAGTATTTGTTGTATTTGCTGTATCTTGAATTCATTGTTTTTAAGTAGCATTCTTTTACATTCCTGCATCCATAGAGCATGGCTTCCATACTGTCTTTATGTTTAAACTTAACAGAATCAACGATTGATTCAAATTGTTCTTTAGATACTTGCTTATACATGTTAAACAATTTTTACTTTGATATTTGTTATTTTCTTTTCTCTCTGGACTCCATCTTTTTTATATAAAATTACTATTTCAGGAACTACTACACTATCTCCAACATCTAGTCCGCTATATTCATATAGATCTATTGTAAAGCTGGAGGTATAACTATCTCTTTTTGAGACATCGTAATAGAAAGCTGTTTTTGCACTATTTGGAATATCAGTAGATGAAGGTACAACTTTAAAGGAATATTCATCATAGCTTAGAGGTATAACAAAATAAGCCACTCCTATATCTTTTTTCAAGTTTATTGTTGTATTGCTTTTTAATTCACCATATCCAATATTAATAAAATCAAATCCTTTTGATAAGTTTAATGAGTCTTGTATTTCATTGTATATAAAAGATACTTCGTCATTGGATACTATTGAAGGTTTATCTGTAAGCACACCTGAGCTGTACATAATTCCCCAAGCATTTATTTGAGAATCAAACATTTTGAATTTAAAGTTGTCATCAAAACCTTGTCTTTGTCTTTCATACAGTTTTGTCTGTTCTTCGTTCAGAGGTGCTTGAAAAGATAACTGAAGACAAGTGTTCATAAGAGTCGAATATACGTTAGCATAATCGGTTCCTTTTAATCTACCTTTATTAAACTGATCATCCAAATCTGCTCTTACTTTTGCTGTAAGCTCACCATATACTGTTTTTACCTGTTCAATATCATAAGCCATTATTTATCCTTTAACAATTTCGTTTTTTCTTTAGAACCAAGAGAGCTTCCGTAAAAAAAAGTAATTATACCACTAATTATAGTTCCCATCAGAAACCCTATAATAGTATCTACATAGCGTTGGTTCTGCTGAGGTATATTGTATGCCATAGCCATGAATATGAATACACCAGCTACCACAGACCAAAAAAAAGCAAACAGATATATAAAGTTCTTAGCGAACCAACCATCCTGAGTTAGAGCTACTTCTTGCATGTGTCTTGCATTAGCTTTATCTTGAGCATATATCTCTAATTGCTTAAGAATAAAATCTCTTTCTTTTTCCTGAAACTCTTTTAGTTTCTGAATATCCTGCTTTGTTGGTTCTTTTTTAGACAAATCAATTCCAGTTTTTTCTTTTATCACGTCTATTGCCTTATCTTTTCCAGCGTCTATAAACTTAGATACTAAGTCTAATCCTGCTGAAGCTAACATTCCTACCAATGGTATCATTTGTATTCCTTTCTGTATTTTATTCTATGATATAGAACCACAGCATTAACCATCAACCATCTTTGCCATTTAGGAATAGCTATATCTTTTAAGCATTCCTCAAAGATTCTATCAGCTTCTTTATATCTTTCTAAATCACAAAGATAATCATGAATAATGGCACAAGGTAAATAATCAGTTCTATTAGGGGGGAACAATGACCAAAATACACGAGGCACTGAAGCCCCGTCTGTATAGAAACCTTTAGGAACCAATATGTTATTGTATTTAACCGGTTCTAGCAGTTTAAACTTATGATTCCTAAGAGGTTGTAACTTAAAATCTGAATATTTTAGTCTTCCCATTTGATAGCTTCTACCTCTTCAATATTTGTAGCATTGCTTACCTGTTCTTCTAAATCCCATAATTTCTGTAATTGAGATTGATAATATTCGCCAAGTTCTAATAAAGCCTGTTTAACATCATTTACGCTTAACTCAATTCGTCCGTCAAGTGTCTTTACCTTCATAACATCAGCTCCAGCTGCAATAGCTAAGTCGTATGCGTTTTTTAACTTACTTATGTCTCGCTCCTCTGAATAGAATCTGTTTTCAGATATACTTGTCGCATAACCTTTTTTTAAAGTTTCTAAAAAACTTTGTTTAAGATAGTTTATTTTGTTTTTCTTAGCATCATTTAATTTTTCTTCTTCAGTTCTAAAATCTTTGTAGCTTAAAGTCTTGCTTTTTGTATCTATGTAATTGTAATTACTACTAATAGATTCCTGCCATTTGTCTTCAGTAAGCTTAATGTTTGGTTCTGGTATTGTTTGATGAATTGCGTCATCATAATACCCTAATAATTTTCCTGTTTCTTTATCGTAATGTGCATATTTCATTTAATCTCCTTTTAGTAACCGATTGTGAGCCAAAAAATTTTACAAGAATTATCTCCATTATTATAATGTCCTACTTTTATCGTCGAATTATCTATAACTTTAGCACCCTCACCTCCAAAATTTCCATTTCCATTATTTGTAGCAAAAACAGCCCATATTTCTGTTGGGTATGTTAAAGGTAAAGTAACATTTTGTGAACTTTGAGACCCTATAGTTGGACTTACCCCCCACTGAATAATTAAACCATTAGGT
>Ga0256842_1001912_pt1 | contig 15858 bp, 16 predicted proteins | sample 4559240metaG_FD_185973 | JGI IMG/M metagenome (GOLD analysis project Ga0256842, IMG submission 185973) | Hydrothermal vent microbial communities from Guaymas Basin, Mexico - 4559-240 | ecosystem: Environmental > Aquatic > Marine > Hydrothermal vents | place: Mexico: Guaymas Basin | collected...
GGCACTTGCCGATGGGGGTGTCCGTGAAGGATTGCGGCGTGATATTGCCCATGCACTGGCTGTTCAGACTGTTGTCGGCGCCGCTTTGATGGTTCGTGAGACAGGAGAACACCCGGCGATCCTCCGTGACCAGGTTTGCTCTCCGGGCGGTACAGCTATTGCCGGCATCAGCACACTGGAAAAAAATGGTTTGCGGACAACCCTGATGGAAGCCGTCACTGCCTCCGCCGGCCGTTCCCGCGAGCTCGGAGGAAGTTAGTCTGTGATTGACCAGTTCTGGACTTTTCTGGTTGCAATCACTCTGCTGACCCTGTTTCCCGGAGTTGATTCTCTGCTGGTGGTGAAAAATGCCAGTCGGGGAGGGTGGCAGGACGGGATTGCAACCAGTACCGGAATCTGTTGCGGCCTATTTGTTCACGCGCTGATCTCGGCGTTCGGGGTCTCTGCACTGCTGTTGCAATCGCTGCTGGCGTTTAACATTCTTAAGCTGGTCGGTGGTGGCTATCTTCTGTGGCTGGGGAGTTGCAGCCTGTGGCGGGCTTTTCGGGGCAGAGAGAGTGGTTGTTTGAATAAGCAGGGGCTTGTCCGTCGTTTCCAGCTTTCCCGATCGTTACGGGAAGGATTTATCTGTAACGTTTTTAATCCTAAAACATTACTTTTCTACATGGCCTTTCTGCCTCAATTTATTGATCCGTCCCGATCGGCGATTATTCAGTCTTTGTTTATGGCTGCGACCCATTTTGTAATTGCAATGATTTACCAGGGAGGACTTGCCTTTGCGGCAATCCGCGTGTGCCGCTGCTTCAAGGGGAGTTTCCTCGCTCGATTAACGGAAGGGGTGGCCGGGGCTGTTCTGGTCAGCTTTGGTCTGCGAATTTTTATACAAAAGCGGATTTGAACAACGTCAGAGTAATTTCCCCCGACTACTGAAATACCGGTTGTAGGGATTGAATGTCCGGCGGTACTGACGGATTTCAATAATGATGATATTGAGGATACTGGCGATCGGGACTCCGATCATCATTCCGATAACTCCGTAGAGCTTTCCTCCCATAATGATAGCAAGGATGACCCATAAAGGATGGAGGTTGGAAACCCTGGAAATCAAAATCGGGATGAGGATAAAGTTATCAAGAATCACTTGCCCGATGATGAAATACACACACAGAACCCACCAGAACTGTCCCCCCGTCCCCAAGTCAACGACCGCAATAATTAATCCGGGAATCATCCCGATGAGTGGCCCGATATAGGGAACAAGATTGGTCGCTCCGGCAATAATCCCCAGAATCGGGGCGTAGTGGATATCTGTCAGTGACAGTCCCATCCAGACGACCACCCCGATAATCAGTGCTTCAAGGATTCTCCCACGGATAAAATGGGCTAATTGCCAGCTGACGTGGGCATAGATATCGAGAACCATCTCGAAATAACGGTTGGGGGTCAACGAGATCAAGCTGCGCATAATGCGGCGGCTGTCACGAAGGAAAAAGAACGAAAAGAGAGGAACCAGCAGCAACAGACTGGCAACCCGCATCGCTGACTGGGGAGTTTCTTTCAGAATCAAGCCAAAAAATGACTGGGATGTCGAACTGATCAGTTCGGCAATATCGTAGTTGACGATAAACGGAAAATGCTCCTGAGCGATCATCAATAAACCATTTAAATATTTGATGGAATGGCTGATGTAGCGGGGGAAGTCGGCCTTGAGAGCCTGAATCATCCCTTCCCAGTTTGGCGGACCGATAATCAGCAGCAGTAATGATGTCGCCAGAAACAGGAAAATGTAGACAACAAAGATACTGATGGTCCGATTGATCCTTTTCCCTTCAACGTATTGAACGAGGGGGTCGAGGAGAAATGAAACGATCAGAGAGATCAAAACCGGGAGGAACAATCCGGCGGTTGCTGTTTTCAGCAGAGCGGTTGCCGTTGATGCTGAGGAGTAGATGGCAATCCCTGATGCGATCGAGGTGGTCATCACCAGATAGAAAACGGCAACCTGCGCCCGGGTCATCCCGCCTTGACTATTCATGACTTTGCTGCTTTTTTGCCAGTGTTTGCTGCCGCTTTAATGTCTCCAGTTGTAGACTGCATTGCAACAACCGGTCGGCGATAATCCGGTTTAACCCGAGCATGATTTTTGCGGTGGGAACAGGATGGCGGCGGACAGCTTCAAGGACATCAGAGCGGAATAGTCCGATAAGAACGGTCGGCTCTGTTGTGCGGGCTGATGCACAACGGGGGCGTGATGCAGTGAGGGCCACTTCACCAAAAAAGTCTCCGGCTTCAAGGACGGCCTGTACGACTTCGGTTCCATGTTCATCCTGATTGAAGATCTGCACCTGTCCCGAACGGATAAAATACATCCCTGAGCCGATATCGCCCTGATTGAAAACAACTTCATCACTGTGATAGTTACGCAGATGGACGATATTTTCCAGAAAACCCAATTCCCGCTTATCAAGTTTATTAAACATCGGCATTGTGCTGAGAAAGTACGCCAGCGTTTTTTCGTAGCCGCGACTGCGGAAGATATTACTCCAGAATGGATTCACAATAAGTCCTTTGCCCTGCATAAAATCATTCTATCTTGTAAACTGCCATTATACCAATAACTTCAATGAGTACCAGACAAAAACGGATCAGCACAAACATCCCTTTATCTTCGGACGATTCTTGACTATCCTGACACCATGATTTCTATCGATCTCACAAAATACCCACAGACCCCCGGTGTTTACCAAATGTTTGGCAAGGACGACGAGGTTCTCTATGTCGGCAAGGCCAAGCAGTTGCGTAATCGCCTGCGCAGTTATTTTTCAGCCGGGGGTGACGGACGACTGCATATCCCATTATTGATGGAAAAAGTCGAACGGGTCGACGTGATCCTTACCGATACCGAAAAAGAGGCGTTGCTGCTGGAAAACACGCTGATCAAAAAGTACCGGCCACGTTATAACATTGAACTGCGGGATGATAAAACCTATGTCTCGGTACGGATTGATTTGAACGACCCCTTCCCGATGATGCAGGTTGTCCGACAGGTCAAAAATGACGGCGCCCATTATTTTGGCCCGTACTCATCAGCGTCATCGATTCGTGAAACCCTGAAAGAAATTTACCGGATTTTTCCGTTGCGCCACTCCTCGATTGAACGGTGCAGTAAGCGTGGTCGTCCGTGCCTGTTCCACCAGATTGGTCAATGTAGTGCGCCGTGTCACGGTAAAATTACCCAGAGCGATTACCGTGAGCTGGTCGCGGGGGTGATTCAGCTACTGGAAGGACGGGAATCCGAAGTGATTGAAAATCTGCGCCAGCGGATGGAACAGGCATCGCTTGAGTTGCGTTTTGAAGATGCTGCCCGCTTCAGAGATCAGATTGGGGCGATCAAGCGCAGTGTCGAAAAGCAAAAGGTCACCGACTACGGCGGCGGGAATCAGGACGTGATCGGTTTGCATCAGGACGGCGGTGAGGTTGAGGTAACCCTACTGTTTATCCGCCAGGGCCGTCTGATTGGAAGACGTAGTTATCCCCTCGAATGGACACTGGATCTCACTGAACTTCTCAGCGGTTTTTTGCAGGAATATTATTCACGCCAGGTGATTCTTCCCGATCAGTTACTGTTGCCATTTCCGCTCGATGATGCCGAGCTGCTCGGTGAATGGTTGAGCGAGAAACATGGTCGTAAGGTCCAGTTGCTGGCACCACAACGGGGAGAAAAGAAACGTTTGTGTCTGATGGCACAGCGTAATGCTGCGGAGTCTTATCGACAGCGAGGGCAGAGGCAGCAGGCACGGGGAAAATTACTCGAAGAGCTGCAACGCAAGCTCCATTTGCCGCGACTTCCGCAGCGGATTGAGTGTTACGATATCTCCAATGTTCAGGGGAATCAGTCGGTTGGCAGTATGGTCGTGGTGATTGATGGCGAAGCTGCACCCGCTGAATATCGTCGTTTCAAGATAAAAACAGTTGAAGGAGCTGACGACTATGCTTCGTTGCATGAGGTCCTGACCCGTCGATTGCAGCGGGGGATAGACGAAGGGGGTCTTCCCGATATGATCCTTATCGATGGCGGCAAGGGGCAGCTGGGAGTTCTCACTGCGGTTCTGGATGATTTTTCATTGAGTGGAAAAATTGGGGCAGTTGGGATTGCCAAGAGCCGGGTCTTGGCGAATGTTCGGGGCAAAGTCGTTGAACGAAGTGAAGAACGTTTTTTTCTTCCCGGGCGGAAGAACCCGGTAAGTTTTCGTTCTGGCTCGGCGTGCTTATTTCTCCTCGTGCGGCTGCGTGATGAAGCCCACCGTTTTGCCATCACCTATCACCGCAAATTACGCAGTAAAGCCAGTTTGCGTTCCACCCTTGAAGATATTCCCGGTGTCGGTCCGGCTAGGAAAAAGGCATTGCTGAAACACTTTGGTAGCCTGAAAAAAATCCGCGAAGCAACACTGGAGGAGCTGCAACAGGTGCCGGGGGTGTCTGAGTCATTGGCTGAAACGATTTATAGCACGTTAAAAACACTACAGAAACTTTAACGGAGAGGCGCAGAGACTGAGAGAAAATCAGAGCTGTTGAAAGGGTTATAATCCTAAAATAGAACTTGTTTTAACTCTCCGAACTCTCCTCCTCTGTTCCTCTCCGTTGAAATGGTTTTTAGAGAGCCTCGGTCGTCGCGATCTTCAATAAAAAAGCCCGGCGACATGAACTGTCACCGGGCTTCATTATTGTTATCGGCAGGTTTTTCTAGAACTTGCCGAATTCGTCGTCATCCAGGGCAATCGCCTGTTGCGGTGCTGCGGTCATATCTCCCCAACTATCAGTTGCCGGAGCAGCGGGTCTTGGTGCTGCGGGTCGAGCCGGTGCTGCCGGTGGCTGGTAACTGACCTGCTGTTGGCTGTGCCCTTTCAGGTGGAAGCGCTTCAACATATTGAGGAGTTCCGCTGATTGACTCGACAACTCTTCAGCTGCGGCCGCGCTCTCTTCGGCCGTTGCAGTGTTCTGTTGAATCGCCTGGTCGATTTGTCCGAGCCCTTCGTTAATCTGCCCGATGCCTGTTGCCTGCTCATTTGAGGCGGCGGCAATCTCTTCTGCTAGGTCTGATACCTTCGAGATTCCACCAAAAATCGATTCGAGTGATTCTGCCGTCTGGTTGGCAATCTGTGAACCGTTGTTGGTTTTCTGAACGGATCCTTCGATCAACTTAGCAGTCTCACTGGCAGCCTTGGCACTGCGTGCCGCCAGATTCCGAACCTCTTCTGCAACAACTGCGAATCCTTTACCGTGCTGCCCGGCACGGGCAGCTTCAACGGCAGCATTGAGTGCCAGCAGATTTGTTTGGAATGCGATCTCATCAATAACTTTGATAATTTTATTGATATTCTGACTTGCTTCGCTGATCTCACCCATTGCCGCGACCATCTGCTCCATATGCTCCTTACCTTCTTCCGTTGCCTGTCTGGCATCGCTGGAGAGGATATTCACCTGGTTGGCATTGTCAGCATTGTGCTTTGTCTGACTGGACAACTCGCCCAGGGATGCGGAAATCTCTTCAAGGGATGCTGCCGATTCTGTGGCACTTTGTGATAGAGACTGCGAGAAGTCACTGACGCTGTTACTGTTGGCTGAAATTTGCTGGCCGGCATTCTGAATGGATGCCATAACATCATTCAAATCATTTTCCAGCTTGATGAATGTGCCGCGGATCTCATCCTGATTGTCGCGTGGAACCAGATTGAGATTCAGATCACCCCCTGCCAGTTTTTGCAATGTGCCGATAATTTCATGCTGTATGTCATCAGCAAATTTATCCATTGCCTCAGCCATTTGACCGAATTCGTCACGTTGATTAAGATTGAGCCGACCGGACAAGTGCCCTTTCCCGATCTCTTCAATCATTTCAACTGTTTTCTTCATGGGTCGTGCAATTGAACGGGCAAGGAAGAATGCCAGCAGGACGGAGAGGAGGATTGTAGCAACAACAATTGTAATGATGGTGTAGAAGACCTTGTTGATAGCGACCTCAAGATCATCGACATAGACGCCGGAGCCAACGATCCAGTTCCATGTTTTATTCTTTTTGACGAACGAGAGTTTCGGCTGTGGTTTGTCAAAGCCGGGCTTTGCCCACATATAATCGACGAAGCCTTCACCGGTTGCGGCCGTGACTTTAACCATCTCAAGGAACAGATACTTTCCGTTCGGGTCTGCTGATCCTGAGAGGTCTTTGCCGTCGAGTGCCGGTTTGATCGGGTGCATGATCATTTTCGGCTGAGTATCGTTAATCCAGAAATAGAGTTTACCGCCATCTAAACGAAGATCTTTGATGGTCGATTTTGCCAGATTCTGAGCCTCTTCAATTGTGAGAGTCCCGTTCTCCGCCAGCTTGCTGTAATGATCTATGATCCCTGCAGCAGTTCCTGTCGCTGCCTGCAGCTTCTGCTGAGCGGAATCATAAATCTGGGTCTTGTAGCCGTTATAGATCCAGCCGATCCCCAGAGTGAAAACGATAATAACCAGCGCAATGACCAGGTATATTTTGGTGCCGATTTTGACATTGGCAAGACTCATGTGGTGCTCCCTCTCGTTCTTATTTACTTGGCTGCTAAGTGGTGTGAGTTGAAAAACGATAACCTCGATGAATTCATATGTATATGTGAGATATGGTACCTCCCCCTCTCTGGACACATGAATATTTTTGTATGCAGATTATTATATTAACCACCTATCATTGTCAACGATTAATATTTGGGGTTGAAAATAAAAAAAAGGGCCCCGCAAATTTCTTCGGAGGCCCTTCCTTGTTACTGATGTGGAGTTGTCTATTTATTCAACAGTGACATCTGCATTTTCCATGATGAGGTCATATTTGTAGCCGTAGCCGAAATCTTTGTCGAGAGTCAGAACGCCGGTGACAAGAACGGTGTCGCCAACTTTGACTTGAACATTGCTGGTTACGGTCAGGTCGTGGTTTCCTGTTTTTAGATCGCCACTTCCATCTTGGAGGTGGAGCCAGTTGGTCCCCATGATTTGCGGACTGAATTTAACTACCTTGCCGCGCAGGGTGACCGATTTCCCCGAAAGATCGGCTTTTTCGGCATAGATTTCGGCAATTGTTTTACCCCCATCAGCTTTTTTAACCGAGGTTAAATCGACATCTTCAGGGGCTTTGGAACCACCGATTGCTGGATGGCCTGCTGGAATCTTCATGTCTCCACCCGCTGAGCTTCCCATTGCGCCGCCCATTGCCGAAGAGTGACCCATTGTCGGATTGCTGGCATTAAGAACCGACTCAACAAAATAGACGACATCAAAGTCACGATCTAATGATTGGCTGTGGTAGTTATGCATCGCCATCCCTTCAGGGACCATGACGTCATCACCAACCTTGACCGAAAACTCAGGAGCAGCAGCCCAGATCTTTTCAGTCCCGTTATCGACATAAACATAGGTGTAGCCGGCTGCATTCATCGTTTCAACAACTTTTCCAGATATCCCGGCAGGGGCAGTTTCTACAGCCGGGGTCGGTGCTGGAATGTCGACAGGTTTCTCTGCTTTCGTTTCAGCTTTTGTTGCCGGTTTTGCGGGCCCATTCTGGCTGCATGCCATAAGGGGGGTAATCAACAGAACCATGGATAAAAGAATTGTTAGCTTTTTCACGTTTTCGTCCTCCGAAGATGTGTTAGTGACTATGTAATGTTATCTGTAAAGGTATTATTTCCGACGAGGATAGCACAGCCGTAAAAGGGCGAACAAGCGGATTGACCCCTATTGTGTGATTTCTGTGGGTATGCACAGGTTGCGGCTGTACAGGTGTGATGTCTCCTTGAGTTGTGCTGTGAGTTTTTCTGTCAATTCCCCACTTTGAAATCGCCACTGCCAGTTACCGGAAGCAGTCCCGGGGATATTCATCCGACACGATTCAGGGAGAGCCAGAATATCCTGCAGGGGGATCATTGTTAACAGTGCAACACTTGAGAGTGCTGTTTCGATCAGACACCATGGCATTGCTCCGCAGGCCTGCTGCAGATAGAGTCTGACCTTGTGCTGGCCTGCTTCATCGAGGGACTGCCACCAGCCGAGAGTTGTATTGTTGTCATGTGTCCCGGTGTAAACAACCGAATTGGCAACATGATTTTGCGGCAGATAGGGGTTGTCATCTCCAGAATCAAAAGCGAACTGCAGGATCTTCATTCCGGGAAATTGATATTTATCGCGTAACTGAACGACATCGGGGGTAATGATTCCAAGATCTTCTGCGATAATCGGCAGCGTTCCGAACTCATCTAATAAGCTATCGAAAAGTTGCTCACCCGGGGTGTTGATCCATGTCCCATTTTCCGCTGTCTGCTCCTCTGCCGGAATTGCCCAGCAGGCGGAAAATCCGCGAAAATGGTCAACGCGCAGCAGGTCAAATAACTCAAAATTCCAGCGGAAACGGTGCTTCCACCAGACAAAATCATCATTCTCCATTGCCTGCCAGTTGTAAAGGGGATTTCCCCACCGCTGCCCGGTTGGGCTGAAATAGTCGGGCGGGACTCCGGCAACCAGCAACGGTTGACCGTTTTCATCAAGTTGAAATAAATTCTGATTCGCCCACACATCGGCAGAATCTTCGGCGACAAAGATCGGTAGATCTCCAAAGATTTTCACCCCACGACTGTTGGCATATCGCTTTAGAGCTGCCCACTGCTTGAAAAAGATGAACTGCTGATATTTATGGCGGTAAATTGCGTCTTCCAGTTTAGCGCACCAGTCTGACAATGCCGCCGGATCGCGTTGGCGGATTGCTTCCGGCCAGTGTTGCCAACCTGTAAAATGATGCGCTTCCCGCAGGGCCTGAAATAATGAAAAATCATCAAGCCAGTCAGCATGCCGGGTGCAGAATTCTGCAAACTTGGCGTTAAGATCCTGGTTACCCCGGGCCTTAAAGTTGTCGGCGGCAAGGTTTAACGCCGGGATAATCGTTTTAACCGCCCGGTCATAGTCGGCAGTGGAATAACCAGTCTCTTCGCTGATAAGGTCATTTTGTCGCAGGTCACCCAACTCGACAAGGTGTTGCAGGTTAATCAACAGCGGGTTCCCCGCAAAAGCGGAAAAACTACTATAAGGGCAATCGCCGTAACCAGTTGGCCCCAGCGGCAGAATTTGCCAGACCGATTGCTCTGACGCAACCAGAAAGTCGACGAAATCGTAGGCTTCCTGCCCCAGAGAACCAATCGGTTGAGAGCCGGGCAGGGATGTCGGGTGTAGCAGAATACCGCTACGGCGATCTATCAGCATTCAATATCCAAATTGATAGAGTTTGGCTTCAGGGGGTTACAACGCGTTGTGCCTGACATTGCAGCTCGGCCATCTCAAACATGTTGGTTGTTCGTCCCACGCATAAGTCGTCTTTTTTCTCGTAGAAGTCGAGACACAGCCCGCAACTGGCAATGTCAACCCCTCGCGATTCGAGGGTTTTCAGTGGTTCAAGGATTTCTGAGCGACTCGTCGTCAGGTTGATCCCACTGTTGACAAATAAAATTGTGTCGGGCAACGGATCGATCTCCAGCAGGGTGGTCAGGAAGTTTCTCATCAAGACCTTGCCGAAGCCGTCATCGCCGTCGCCCATCCGGTCGCTACCGCAGTAAATAACAGTTTTCCCAGATGAAACAGCTTGCTTGATCGGAACCTCCTGTTGTTGAGATGCCTCGTTTTGCTGTTCCAGCGGGGTGAGTGTGACCATGAATCCATCATCGACGCTCTGGACAGCAGCATTGTAATTCATTTTCTTTGCCAGTCTGGACACATTGTCTCTGGCGGCACTGTCTCCGACCCGGACTTCGAGCGTCTGATCCGGATGAGCCAGCATCTGTTTACGTGTTTCGATGACGGGGTAGGGGCATTGGTGCTGACTGTAATCGAGCTTGATCATTTCTTTCTCTCTCCATTGAATTAGATTCAAAGAGACTATAATAGTTTCTCCCAATTGTTCAAGTGTGGCAGCGTGTTTCAATACGTTTATGTTTGTTGCGGTCATAGATTAGTGAATGTGCTTGAGCTATAAGCCATACTTATTGGTGCGGAGCGATAGGTCTTTTGGATGTGGGGATCTCAACAAAAATATCAACGAAATGGTGGGAAATACCTTTTGATGACAAAAAAGGTTATAAAAATCGTAACCATTCGAAAATAAAGGGCTGTTTTTGTATAAGCAGAACTTATGAGGGTATAAGCTCCATATGTGGCTATTTTTTCCAGATATTGTGCGGAAAATGGCTTGAAAATAACTGTTATCGGTGGTAGTAGACAGTGCATATTTTGATTACACCTTTTTATAACAGGGCACAAAGTGTGTGCCATCAACATGAGCCAAGGAGAGAGAAATGAACTGGAAAGCCCTTTTGATGATCAGTTTGATCCTCGCAGCATTTACGACCACCAGCGTTCTCGCAATCGAAGGTGGAAACGCACGTAAAGGTAAGCACCTGTTCAAAAAGAACTGTAAAGTCTGTCACGATGCCGGTGGCGAAGGTGGCGAACTGACCCCGATGTCCAAGACCATGTCTCAGTGGGATCGCTACTTCAAGAAAAAAGCTAAAAAGCATCCAGGTGATGTCATGACGAAAACCAAGAAAAAAGATCTGAAAGATATCAACCAGTTCCTGTTTAACAGCGCTGCAGATTCTCCATCCCCTGCCACGTGTGGTTAAATAAGTATCGTCTGTTTCATTCCCGCCCATCCGAATTTTTTGGATGGGCGCAGTCAAGTTTTTAACCAAGAAGAAAGCTTAATGGGAGGTAACACCGAATGAGTAGATTTATCGTACTACTATTGGCTGTCCTGCTGACAGTCCCGGCAATTCCGGCCACCAAGGCCTTTGCTGCTCCGACAGTGGAAGAGTTGCAAGCGCAAATTGCCGACATCATGGATGAGCTGGACGACTTGAATGATCGTCTGGCAAAGCCTGAGCGCCATTCTGCGATGGATAGAATCAGCTTTACCGGTAATTTGCGGAATACAGTTGATTCACTCCATTATAGTGATGTGACGTTTAATCCTGGTGTTAATGTTGATTTTGATGATTTCGCTGCTAAGGTGATGGGCGGTGAATTTGGTTCTATGGCTGACCCAAATTCCCCTGTTTCTCAAATGATGGCAGCCAACCCAGGTTTAGCTGCTGCATTCATGGCGGGTCAGCTTTCTGGTGTTGGTGCTATGCCAATGTCTGCTGGTCCTAGAACAACCGACATCAACAACGACATGATGTACACGACCCGTCTCCGTTTGGGGATGAAAGCTGATGTCTCCAAGAATATGAATTTTGCCGGACAGTTGCTCATGTATAAAAACTGGGGTGATTCTGCAGGTTCTAAGGTGTTTGATTCCTGGGATGCTTTTAGCATGGACGGAACCAGTGGTGGAAAAACATCCGGTGACTGGTTACATGTTGACCGCGCTTTCTTTAACTGGAAGCATATCGGTGGCAGCGATTTCTATCTGTCTATTGGTCGTCGTCCTTCAACCTACGGTGTTCCGTCGAACTACCGCGTCAATGAAATGCGCGGTGGGACTCCTTCCGGTCATCTGGTTGATTTCAACTTTGATGGCTTAACGATCGGTTATCACTTGGATAAACTGACTGGTATCGAAGGTCAAGCCTTCCGTATTTGTTACGGACAAGGCTTTGAGGCCGAGTGGGGCAACGGCACCCTGTTCAACGATAATATCACCGCAAATCTTGATGATACTGTTTTAGGTGGTTTCAATATCGACCTGTTTAACGATGGTCAAACTTTTGTTCAAATGACCCTGTTCCGGGCTCAGGATGTTGTTGATGGTTTCAAGGGTGTTTTTGCCTTCCCGGCTCAATATGCCACTTTGTTTGCCCCGAACATGAACAAAGACATGCAGAAGTTTCCCAATATGAACTTCAATGTTCGTTACACTCCGTCAACCGTTATCGGTGACATTAATCTGGCGCAGCTCGGTTTCAGTCGTGAAGAAGACAATGGTTTTGTCTGGTTTGCTACTGTGGGTTGGACGCAGCTTGATGCTAATGGTGATGCCGGTATGTTCGGTGGTATGGGGAACGATGCCGTTTACACGGCACAACTGAGTGCCGACGGAAGTGAAATCATCATGATGCCTGACCGCGCTGAAAATAGCGATTCCAATAACGGTTACGGTGTTTACGTTGGTATCCGCGTTCCCGCACCAATGGGTAAGTTTGGTCTTGAGTATAACTACGGTTCCAAATATTGGACTCCATTCACCCAGGATCAGGATGATCTGATTGGTGCCAAGCTGTCGACCCGTGGCCACGTTGGAGAGATCTATTATATCTTTGATCTTAACCCTCATGCCTTCATCAAAATTGGCGGCCTCTACTATGATTATGAATACACCGGTAGCGGTTCTCCAGTTGGCAAGCCACAGAAGATTGACGATATCGAAAGTGGCACTGCTTTTTCTTTGATGCCTGTTGTTGATAAAGCTTGGGATGCATACGCTAAAATCACCATGCAGTTCTAGGTTCAGGTATATTGTTTAACGCAGTTAAGGGGGGATCTTCGGGTCCCTCCTTTCTGTCGTTCTTTCATTAGTTTATTGATATAGTCGAAAGGTAAGATGATGAAAAAGTTACTGTTTTTAGCTCTGGTGCTGTCGCTGGCGGTACCGGTTTTTGCGATGGACCACAGCGAGTTCATTGAGGGACCGTTCAAAGATGCAAGTGAAGTGACCAAGGCTTGTCTTGAATGTCATGAAGATCAGGCGATGGATCTCATGAAAACTCCCCACTGGACGTGGGAACGTGAGCAGGTTGTCAATGGTAAAAAACAGCTGTTTGGGAAAAAGAATGCCATTAACAACTTCTGCACGACGACTTCCAGTAATCGCCGGCATTGTAGTGAATGTCACGCTGGTTATGGTTGGGCCGATAATACATTTGATTTTACCGATAAAAGTAGGGTTGACTGTTTGATCTGCCATGATACCACCGGAACTTACGAAAAAGATGGCGACAACTCCGGTTGGCCAATGGAAGAGGTTAATCTTGAAGAAGTCGCTAAAAATGTTGGTCTTCCAGTAAGACAAAATTGTGACTCTTGTCACGCTTTTGGTGGTGGTGGTGATGCCGTTAAACACGGTGATATCGATTCCAGCCTTGATTATCCTGATAAATCAATTGACGTTCACATGGACGCCGATGGTAATGATTTCCAGTGCCAGACCTGTCACGAAACCAAAAATCATTACATTTCTGGTGCCAACATGGCAACCTCTGCCGACGGCTACAACGCAATCAGCTGTGAGCAGTGCCATGATGCTGACCCTCATGAACAATCACGCTTGAATGCTCATACTAAGCGGGTTGCTTGCCAGACTTGCCACATCCCATTCTTTGGTAAAGAAATTCCAAACCAACTTGATTGGGATTGGTCGACTGCCGGTAAAGACAAAGCTCCTGCTGGTATTGACGGTAAGCGGGTTAAATATCTTGCGTCAATGGGAACACAAACTTGGGAAACAATGGTGACTCCGACTTACGCCTGGTTTAATGGTAAATCAGGTCTTGCTATGGTTGGCGACAAGATTGATCCGAAAGTTCCTACCAAGATGGCTTATCCTTTAGGTGATATTAACGACAAAACTGCTAAAATCCACCCTTTCAAGGTTCATACGGGTAAGCAGATTTATGACACAGTGAACAACTATTTCATCACCAATCATCTTCACGGTGAGGATGGCTTCTGGACAACCCACGATTGGGCGCGTTCTGCTAAAATCGGCATGGAAGTTAGTGGCCTGCCTTACAGTGGAAAATATGGTTTTGCTCCAACAGAAATGTACTGGAGACTGGACCACATGGTTTCACCAAAAGAAGACGCTCTGAAATGTCTTGACTGCCACGGTGATGACGGCCGCTTGGATTGGAAAGCCCTTGGTTACAAAGGCGATCCAATGGACGGAAAATAAGATCTGATTTTTAGATCACGTTAAAATTAAAGCGGGGCAGAAGAAATTCTGTCCCGCTTTTTTTCGTTAAAAAGCGTTAGCCGCAAAGATACGAAGCACCGGGAAAACCTTTTTAACGGAGAGGCACTGAGGGGGAGAACGGGAGAGAAAATCAAAATCAATACCGCTTTTCATAGTTGAAACCCAAAAGAAGTTTTTGAGTGTGATTCTTTTGGCAACTATACCTGACATTTGACAACGTTTGTTTGGTGTAATACATTGCTATACATGCTTGGAGGTTTAATATGTTAGCAATTCGATTAGATAAAGAACTTGAGGCTGAACTTGATTTATTGGCTAAGGCTAAGGGGAGCAACCGCAGTACTGTTGTCCGTGAGGCGATTGTCCGCTATCTGGAAGATAACGAAGATCTGGAGCTGGCACGCCTGGCTCAAGCTGAAATGAGCGGGAGCAAATCGCTTAGCGATCTAAGGAGTGATCTTGGCCTGGACAATTGAAGTCAGTGATATCGCCGAGAAACAGTTGCGTAAACTTGACCGTCCCATTCAGAAGCGTTTGATCGATTGGCTCGATGACCGTATGAGTGGATGTAAAAACCCTCGACATTTTGGCGAACCATTGCATGGTGGAATGGCCGGGTTATGGCGTTACCGTATCGGTCATTATCGGATTATTTGTGAGATTCAGGAACAGCAACTGATTGTTCTGGTGCTGGCTATTGGGCATCGGCGGGATGTGTATTTAAGGAAAAAGATCTAACGGAGAGATGCCGAGGGGGAGGGTTGGAGAGAAAACCGCGATTTTGAATCTTTGTTTGTTTGTCCGCTCAGAGGTAGACGCTTCTGGGGGTGATCCAAGACACACCAGGAGAACTGAGCCAAGAAAATGGTTTCGATTTCTCTGCCTCTCTGCGCCTCTCCGTTAAATTCTTTGATTGTGGTTTTTAAAAATTGGTTTGAGTTCTGAGGGGGAGTGGCTGGAATGATCATTCCCCGTAGTGAGTACGGGTACGATGGATGCAAACAGTTTTAGTCTCTTCATCGATAGAGTAGATGATTCGATCCTGATAATTTAATCGCACGGAATAAAATCCATTGAGATCACCGACCAGCTTTTTTCCATCGTATGGGGTTTTTGAGATTTTGTTGAGGAGAATGTCTTTAAGTTTAGCTTTGAGCTGTGGTGTGAGCTTTGAGACGTCTTTAGCAGCTTTTTTTGTCAGAATCAGGGTGTTGGAGTTCATTCATCCGATCCAAAAACATCGTCAAATGAAACTGTTTCTCCGTTTTCCTGCTGCTTGATTGATTCCTGTAACCCCTCCCGAAACCCCGGAACTGACAAAAGCTGCAGTGTTTCGAGCATACTTTCATAGTCTTCCTCTGCAAGCATCACAACGTTTCCCTGCCGGTGCTGGACACGGTAAATATCATGTGTGTTTCTGGTTTTTTTTATGATTTCAAAAAACTCTCGGCGGGCATCTGTGGCTGTTAGTGTCGGCATGAGAATCTCCTTTTAAGATGTACTGATATATGTACATCTTAGGGCGTGGTGTGCCGGAAGTCAAGAATTCTAAGTTGTATCATGAAAACCTTTTTTAACGGAGAGGCGCAGAGATGGAGAGTTCAGAGGAAAGCTGAAGCACTTAATTTATGGTTTTAAAACCAAAAAAGAGGGTTTTGATTTTCTCTGCCTCTCTGCGCCTCTCCGTTAAATTTTGATTGTGTTTTTCTTGGTGTCTTGGAGCCTCTCTTCAGAGCGCCTACTTCTGGTGGTGGCTATCTTTATGTTTAAGATTTCCTCAGCCCAATAAAAAAAGCCCGGCTGTTGCCAGCCGGGCTAAAGAAACATTTTAAAAATTTACCTGAAACTTAGAAGTTCCAACCGAGTCCTACATAACC
>Ga0256842_1001914_pt1 | contig 15842 bp, 14 predicted proteins | sample 4559240metaG_FD_185973 | JGI IMG/M metagenome (GOLD analysis project Ga0256842, IMG submission 185973) | Hydrothermal vent microbial communities from Guaymas Basin, Mexico - 4559-240 | ecosystem: Environmental > Aquatic > Marine > Hydrothermal vents | place: Mexico: Guaymas Basin | collected...
TAATAGCCTAATCTTCATTCCATAAATACTTTTTTAATACAAAATTTATCTTGAGTCAAATTGCTTTTAATTAATCGTTGTAAAACAATTTTTTTATTGACAACTAAGTTAGAAAGTTATATTAATACGCCGTAGGTTATGTTTTAGTAACATAGGTGATAAGCTTAAAAATTTTTGTACGGAGGTTTTTATGAAACTCAGTAAAAAGCTTTTTAGTGCTGTTTTGGCAGCAGGATTGGTTGTTGGTGCTGCATCTGTTTCTAATGCTACAAATGGTTATTACATGATAGCCACAGGTGCAAAATCGCTTGGTATGGCAGGAGCCGTTGTTGCTAACCCACAGGATGCTTCTACAATATTGCAAAACCCAGCAGGTATTGCATGGTTAAAGGGCACAACATTTGATATCGGTGGAGCTGCCTTTTCACCAAGAAGAAAATTAAACGGACATGACAGTGATTCAAAGTTGTATGTTATTCCTGCAGCAGGATTTGCAATGAATCCAATGGGTTGTAACTGCGGAACACCGCATTTTGTCTTTGGTGTTGGTATGTATGGTGATTCAGGTATGGGTGTTGATTTTGCTAACAGCAACTTAGCTGGCGAGCAAGGTGCTTTAACTAAGGCTTGGTCAAATATGGCAATGATGGAGCTTGCCATTGGCGGAGCATACAGGGTAAATGATCAGCTATCCGTTGGTTTTTCACCCGTACTAGTCTATCAGTCAATGGGTTTAGAGATGAACTTTGATAAGAGTAGAATGTATGATCAAGATGGAAACAGCATGGGAGAAGGTATTTACAAACTTTCTATGGATTCTGTAAGTGCTTATGGTATAGGATTTAATATCGGTGCTGTTTATAAAATTAATGATATGGTTCAACTTGGTTTCGTATATAAATCCAAGAGATACATGCAGAAACTAGAATGGAATACGACACCTGATGGCTTTATGATTGGTGATGATAAAGTGAAGATGAGACTCAATATGCCAAGACAGGTTGCATTCGGTATCAATGTAAGACCTATCAAACCTTTGAAAATAGAAGCTGATGTAAGATGGATTAACTACAACAATGTTATGGATGAAGTTGATATTGATGGAATGAATACTATGAAAAAATGGCCATTCCATTGGAAGAATCAGTGGGCATTTGCACTCGGTGCAGAATATGCCGCAACTGATGCTTTAACACTGAGAGCCGGTATTAACTACGGCAAAAGCCCGATTAAAGACAAAGATGTAAATTCTAACGTTATAGCTCCTGCTATTGTAGAAACACACGTAGCAGCAGGTGCAAGCTATAAAATCAGCAAAAACTTAGAGCTTTCATTTGCCTATGTCCATGCATTTGAACATGAAGAAAGCCACAAAAACACTGACCCAATGAGTCAAATGATGTATGGTCCTGAAACAAAAGTAAAAATGTATCAGGATACAGCCGCTGTACAAATTACTTATAACTTCTAATAATCCCGCAATCAAATCTTCAAACCAAGCAAGATGCCTATCTTGCTTGGTTTTTCTTTTAATCTAATAAAATTTTTTGCAAATTAGCCGTTTTTTTGTAATATATAGGTCATTTGATTGGTCTTTGTTAAGACTTTATCTCTATTTAAAAGAAAAAAGGGGTTTACAAATGAAAGAGATAGGTTTACACGGAAGAGGCGGCCAAGGCATAGTGCTATCTGGAGAGATGCTCGCCAATGTCTATTTTTACGAAGGATACGAAGTTCAATTTATGCCATCTTACGGCGCCGAAAGAAGAGGCTCACCATCAAACGCATATGTAAGAATCGATAAAGTCAATAAAATATATAACAGATACGCCGTAGAAATACCTGATGAAGTCGTGGTATTCAATATGACCCTTTTGGAAAATATTAAAGTAAAAGAAAACGGCGTAGCATTGTTAAATATTGGCGGAAATGTAAAAAAACAATCCACAAATGCAAAAATATTTCTTGTGGACGCAAACTCGATAGCGTTATCTTTAAAACTCGGAACACCTGCCATGCCTATCATAAACACGGCTCTTCTTGGCGCATATTGTAAAGTCGCCGGAGATTTTTCGTTTGATAATTTAGCAAGGGTTATAAAGGAAAAAATAGGAAAAAATGCCGACATTAACATCGAAGCGGCAAAATTAGCTTTTGAAAGTGTGAGGGAGTTATGAGCAAAAAAATAATTATGGGCGGAAACGACGCCATAGCATACGCTGTTAGGCAAAGTTATGTTGACGTGGTGAGTGCATATCCTATAACACCGCAAACATCTATTATTGAAAAGATAGCCGATTTCATATCAAAGGGCGAAATGAACGCAAGATTTATAAAGGTTGAGTCAGAACATTCGGCAATGGCAGCGGCAATAGGCGCATCAATTGCAGGAAGCAGGGTTTTTACGGCAACAAGCTCTCAAGGATTGTTACTTATGCATGAAGTTTTGCATTGGGCAAGCGGAGCAAGATTGCCTATCGTTATGGCAAATGCAAATAGAGCGGTTGCGCCGCCTTGGAGCATTTGGGCAGAGCAGACCGATTCATTATCCCAAAGAGATACAGGATGGATTCAATTCTATGCATCAAATGCCCAAGAAACATACGATTTACTTTTTCTATCATTCAGGCTTGCCGAAAGGGTTAAAGTACCGGCTATGGTTTGTATGGACGGATTTTTAGTAACCCACACCAAAGAACCAGTAGAAGTGTTTGATAATGAAATAAGCGAATTCATATCAATAAAAGAAAAAAGGGAGATACTCGATATAGACAATCCGAAAGCATACGGCGCATTGGCTTTTCCCAAGGATTATATGCCTATAAAATTGGAGCAGAATGATGCAATATTAAGTGCATCAAATGTATTTAACGATATCGCAAAGGAGTTCGAATTAATATCAAAAAGACATTATGCTGCAACAGAAGTGTATGGAGACAGTAAAGCAGATGTTGCCATTATAGCAACAGGTTCAATAGCAGAAGTTGCACATATAGCCGTCGATAATCTAAATAAAGATTCAATAAAAGCCAAGCTTGTAAAAATAAATATGTTCAGACCATTTCCCAAAAAAGAACTTCAAGAAGCTCTCAAAGACGTAGAAAAAATTGTGGTTTTCGATAGAAATATATCCTTAGGAAAAGGTGGAATTATAAAGGACGAAGTGGCTGGCTCTTTGGGTATCAACAACATAATAGGTTTTGTAGCAGGATTAGGCGGCTATGACGTTACCGAACAGGATATGGAAAAGGCAACAAAAGACGTCCTTAGCGGAAAGGTTAAAGAAGATAGCTATTTGTGGGGTGAAAAATGAAAAATATAAATAAAGACGAAATACTACAACCAAACCATCTTGCATGTCCGGGATGTACGGCGGCTTTATCCATGAGACTGGCTCTTAAAGCATTAGGCAGAAAAACTATAATAGTCATTCCAGCTTGTTGTTGGACTGTAATAAACGGACCTTTGGGTAAAAATTATGCAGGAGTACCTGTCATTCATACGGCATTTGAAACAACAGCAGCTGTGGCAAGCGGCATAAAAGCATCCTTATCCATGCAACAAAAAGACGATATAACCGTTATGGGCTGGGCAGGAGACGGCGGTACATTTGACATAGGACTTCAAGCCTTAAGTGGTGCGGCAGAAAGAAACGAAGATATAATTTATGTATGCTATGATAACGAAGCATATATGAACACTGGTATTCAGAGAAGTTCTGCCACGCCATACGGTGCTGCAACTACAACAACTCCACCACCTATTCAAAAAGACAGACCAAAAAAAGACTTAATGGAACTTGTCGCCGCACATGATGTTCCATATATTGCAAGCGCAACAACAGCATACCCGCAAGATTTAATTAAAAAATTCGAAAAAGCAAAAAACATTAGAGGATTTAAACTAATCCATCTATTTGTATCATGTCCACCAGGTCATAAATCTGTTGAATCAAAATCCATAATTATATCAAAACTTGCCGTAGAAACAGGCGTATTCCCATTATACGAGATAGAAAACGGTGTATATAAATTATCGAGAAAACCAAAATTTACAGACGTTAAAGAATATTTATCCTTGCAAGGCAGATTTAAACACCTAAAAGACAAGGATATTGAACAAATCAGAAAAAACATAGAAAAACGTTGGGAAAAATTAAACAAAAAATTTGAAAATTAATATGGCGAAAGAGTTCTTTCGCCTTGCTTTTCTTTAACTATAATGTTTTTATATCCCACTTTAAACAATACCGTATAAAATATTTCTGCCAAAATACTTACTAAAATAGCAAGAGAAAATATTTTTTGATTTATCAAACCTTCTGTTTTTGCTATTGTCATAAGCAAAACAGCTATACTTACACCTTTTGTCAAGTTGAGTGAGAAAAGTGTAGACTTAAATATAGAAAAACCGTTAAAATAAAATATTAAAACACTGCCCAAATGAGAAAAAAACATTAAGAAAACAATAAATACAGCAAAAGGTAAATCTTTTATTTCTATCTGTGTGTTAATTCCGGTATAAACAAAAAATAGCGGTATAAAAAATCCCATACCTATAGTCTCTATATCTTTTTTAATCATTTCCACATTACTAAAAGACAGAGAAATTATAAATCCGGCAATAAACGCTCCGACAACAGGGTCAATATGAAAATAGAAAGCAAACGATACCGATAGCAACATTATCGTCAAAGCAAACCTTATTCTTAGACTTAACGGGTCGCTTGATGATGAAAAGTAGCTAAAATGCTTAGGATACCACCAATGCAAAACCCTAACTACTCTAAAAAACAAAATGGCCATGGATATACTAAGCACTATTTCTACATATTTATACACAGAATAGCCTTCGCCTTTATATATCTCATATGATGTTGCAAGCATAAGAACTATAAACTCCTGAATAATACCGCTATATAAAATTATCTTTCCAAGATTGCTATTCAAAATACCAAGTTCTTTCAAAACTCCCACAACGATACCAACACTCACAGAAACAAAAACGGCAACAAATGCAAAATGAAGGTTAAACACTTTAATTAAAATAAAAGATAACAGTAGATTTATCAGAAAAGCCATAGTATTTAATATAATAAGTTTTTTATTCAACTCCATTACGTCTATTTCAAGACCTACATAAAACATTAAAAGCAAAAAACCAAATTCAGCTAAAAAACGCATAAATTCACTATGGGAAACAATATTTAAAACTGTAGGCCCAAGTATGATGCCTACTAATATTTCAATTGCAACCACGGGCATTTTTGTATAGCGAGATACAAAAGGTGCTATAAACGCTGCCATTACAACTATAAACAATGATATAGACTGGGAAACACTCATTTTAAAACCACAAAAACTGATATACCCTTTTGACTTGCTATGTAGCAGGCTGGATTGGGTGAAAATAGACTGTTTTTCTTCTTTGTTCCGCCTATTATAGCCAAATCGTATGAGTTTTTTATCCTTTCAAACTCTTTTACTGGGTTTCCTACTATCTTTTCTATTGTGCATTTTCTTTTATGAATAGTAAAAATTCTCGTAGCTATCTTATTTGTTTTATCGTACAAAGATGTTTTTTTATCTACAGATTCAATCTCGCAAACAATAATATCCAAATCAAGTTTCATCGTATTTTGTATACTTATTGCCGTGTGAACGGTTTTTCTTATGAGCTCTTCATCGTCTTCAAAAATAAAAAGTAAAGCTTTTTTATAATATTCTTTTGCGCAAGACACAAGAATAGGTATGTGGTTAGCAATCCTTCTTGCAATAAAACATAAATCGCATTCCTTAAAACCCAATCTACAAAGCAGATTAAATTTATATTTTGCTATCATTAACATTCCAAAAGTATCTTGAGAAAGCTTTTCTATAAGTTCTGCCTTTGAGCTTACAATTTCTAAATCGTCAAAATATTTTTCATCTTTAATTTCAGATAAAGATAAAATTTTTAAGTACTGAAGATGTGTTTTATTTTTTAGATATTTTGCTTCTTTTAATAATTTAGTATATTTATCCACAACAACAAGCAAGGTATTGCCATACTGCATAGGAAATTCAATTCTTGCAGATGTTAGTATACTTACAGCATATTCAAGCTTTTGCGGATATCCAATAAGAAGCACCTTATCGTTTGGTTTGATTATGCTATTCCTGTTGGGTACTATCAATTTATCTTCTCTATATATAGCACCAATCCTTATGCCATAAAGAGAAATTTGAGAAAGTGTTTTATTTGCCAAAGGAGAATATTCTTCTACTGTTATTTCAACTATCTCACCAATACCCAAACCAACGCCAATTGCCTTTTTTGTATGAGCTATTTTATTATAAACAAAAGATGCTACATCTTTTGGACCTCCAACTATTGTTACACCCAATTCGGCAAATTTATCCAAATTTTTATAGGTAGGCACATAGGATATAATATGGTTTATATTATGCCTTTTTCCTATAACAGAAATTTCGTAATTTATCTCTTCGTCGTTTGTAAAGGCTACAAGATAATCGGCGCTATCTATATTCGCCTTTCTTAAAACATAATCACTTGTAGCATCACCCAAGACTGTATTTACGTTATGATTGTCTTTAAGTTTTTGAAGCGTTTCTTTATCTAAATCTACAACAACTATCTCAAATGAATCTTTTATAAAATCTATGAGATATCTAACCTTATGGCCGCCTCCGGCTATGACTATTGTAGACTTAATACTTAATCTCCATATCAAAAAATGCTTAAATTTGTTGAATTAACTTTTGTTATCCTTTTTTATAGCCCAAACAAGTAACCCACCAAAAAATGCTATTGCAGCATTAAAACCAAAGGCAACGCCAAATCCAAAATGATCGGCTAAAAATCCAACTACTCCGGGCGCAATTGACGATGCCACCATAACCATACCAAAAACAACGGCTATGTTTGTATTTACCTTATCTCCGCCAACCTCGGCTGCAAAAGCGTGTCTAACAGGAATCGATAAAGACATAAAAAAACCCATAAAAAACAGAAAAATTATGCTTGTAGACTTTATAAACAAGATAAGGAATATACCCATTAAAATATAGCTAAACGATATGGTTTTTCTACGTCCAAACTTATCAGATATTAAGCCGCCTAAAGGCTGAGCAACCATTCCGGCAAGTAACATAACGGAAGCTTTTAGATTTGCGTTAAGTATTGTTGCTCCCTTTGCATAAAAATACGATGGGAGAAAAGACATTATGCCTCTTGAGTAGAACGGTATAACAATAGCAACAAAACCAAGCAAAAGCAGCTCTTTTGTTATGGTGCTTGAAAGCTTTGTTTTTATTGGCTGCTCTTCTATTTTTATTATCAATGCTATTGCTATAGCCATAACAAAACCAGGTATTGCAACGATAAGAAAAGATTCTGTTCCATATTTAGACAAAAGATAACCCATAGCAATAGGTGCAAAAAAATAACCCAAAGCGCCGCCAGTCCCGTTTATACCTATTGCCATACCTTTTTTTTCTTTAAAAACCGTGCTTAAAATCCCCATGCCTTGCGGATGATATGTTCCTAAACCAATCCCTAACAGAATCGTTACAAAAAGAGCCGAATAGTATGAATTTGAAAAATAAAACATTATATAAGATAAAGATAATATAAGAAAACCCGCAATTAAAACAATCTTTCTTTTAGAATGAGATTCTGAAAAATGAGCTATAGGCGATTGTAGGATAGCACTTGTAAAATATGGCACACTTAACAACAACCCAGACTGAAAGTAATTTATTCCGTACGCTTTCTTTAGTAAAGGTAAAGCAGGTGGTATAAGAAGCGAATACCAGTCATTCACAAAGTGGGCAAAAGCTATTGTTGCAAGTAGAATGACCGGATTTGTTAGGTTTTTCATTATTTACATATTTATTTATTTACACGTTCTACATATTCACCCGTTCTTGTGTCTATTTTTATAACATCTCCTTCTTTTAGAAAAAACGGCACTTGAACCACAGCGCCCGTCTCAAGTGTAGCAGGTTTTGAACCGGTTGCTGCCGTATCGCCTTTAAACCCAGGCTCAGTCTCAGCAATGGCAAGTTCAACAAAATTTGGTAGCGAAACTCCTATGGGCGTACCGTTATACAAAAGAACTGAAACTTCTTTATTTTCCTGAATAAATTTTGAAGCATCGCCCATAATATCAGCTGGAATACTGTATTGATCGTAGTTTGTTGTATCCATAAAATGATAACCTTCAGCATCGTTGTACAGATATTGCATTATGCGTTCTTCCACGTCGGCTTTATCCAATTTTGTTCCGGATTTATAGGTTTTTTCAACTACATTGCCCGTTTTTAAATTCTTCAGTTTAACCCTTACAAAAGCCTGACCTTTACCGGGTTTTACATGCTCATAATCGACTATCTCGTAAGGGTCATTATCAATTTGAAGTTTAACACCTTTCTTAAATTCGTTTGTAGCTATCATCTCTCCCATCTTTCAAAACTCCTTTCTATTCTTCTAATCCCAAATTTTTGGCATTATCCTGCAAACATTGCGCAACAAACAATATATGCTCACCCAAATCCACATCCAATTCTTTTGCTCCAAGCTCTATATCTTCCCTGTTTACTCCTTTAGCAAACGCTTTGTCTTTTAATTTTTTCTTGACCGATTTTAATTTAACGTCTTTTAAGTTTTTATCCGGTCTAACCAAAGCATAGGCATATAAAAATCCGCTCAATTCATCGACAGCAAAAAGTGTTTTTGCCATTAAAGTCTTTCTTTCAACGCCTGTATATTGAGCATGACCCATAATGGCATCAATAATATCACTATCTACGCCCATGCCTTTTAATATTTCACAGCCTTTATAAGGATGATTGTCTGGATATTGTTCGTAATCAAAGTCGTGCAACAAACCCGTAATAGCCCATTTTTCTTCATCTTCACCAAATTTTTTCGCATAACATCTCATAGCCGTCTCGACGCATAGAGCGTGCCTTATAAGGCTTTCGCTTTTTGTATATTCTTTAAGCAAATTCATTGCTTCATCGTAGGTCATACAACACCTCCTTATCTTAGTACGGCAATAGTTTATATGAATTTTACTATTTTTCAAGCAAAGAGTAAAAAGCATAAATAAAACATTTCTTTATATACTAAACAAGGATTCAATACTTATCCATAATTAACCAAAATCTCCGCAATTCTTGACATAAATTGCTTTTTAGTATAAAAATTAAATCATTTTGTAGGAGAGTGATTCAAGTTATGGATTTGTTTGATAAATGTAAAAAATTTACAGCGGCAAAGGAGCTTGAAGCAGTAGGTTTATATCCCTACTTTCAGCCTATAGCATCAAAGCAGGATACTGAAGTTATTATTAACGGAAAAAAGATTTTGATGCTTGGCTCAAACAGCTATTTAGGCTTAACAGTTCATCCAAAGGTAAAAGAAGCATCAATTAAAGCAATAGAAAAATACGGAACAGGATGTGCAGGCTCTCGTTTTTTAAATGGTACACTTGATATACATGAAGAATTAGAAGAAAGACTTGCTTCTTTTGTTAATAAAGAAAAAGCACTGTTGTTTAGCACCGGTTTTCAAGCTAATCTTGGCGCAATAGCCGGATTGATGAGTAAAGGCGAATATGTAATATTAGATAAATCCGACCATGCAAGCATAGTTGATGGAACAAGACTCTCTTTTGGTGAAGCAAAGCGTTTTATACATAACGATATGGCATCATTAGAAAAGGTTTTATCTTCTTTGGATTATGATATACCCAAACTCATAGTGGTTGACGGTGTATACAGCATGGACGGAGATATAGCAAACCTGCCTAAAATAGTAGAATTAAAGAAAAAATATAATGCAAGGGTTATGGTTGATGATGCTCATGCTATGGGCGTCATAGGCAAAAACGGCAGAGGAACAGCAAACCATTTTAATCTTGAAGATGAAACCGACATCATAATGGCAACATTCAGTAAATCATTCGCTTCTTTGGGTGGTTTTATAGCTGCTGATGCCTATGTAATAGATTATCTTAGGCATTTTGCAAGAAGCTTAATTTTTTCGGCAAGCATAACCCCGGCTTCAACCGCAGCAGCCTTGGCAGCTTTGGATATTATGGAAAATGAGCCAGAGTTGATAGATAAATTATGGGCAAATACCGAAAGAATGAGAAAAGGTGTAAACGATATGGGATACAACACAGGAACAAGCTGCACTCCAATCATACCCTTAATAATCGGAGATAACGACAAAGTTCTTAAGATGAGAAAAATGCTATTTAATAAAGGTCTCTTTGTTAATCCTGTAGTATCACCAGCCGTTGCACCAAATCAAACACTCGTCAGATTAAGTCTTATGGCAACCCACACGTTTGAACAGATAGATTATGCATTAGAGCAGCTTTATGATGTGGGCAGGGCTTTGGATGTAATATGATAATTGTTGAGCCTACAACAAACCTAAAATACTTCGCATCCATACCTATAGAAATACATAAGAATGACCCGTTCTTTGTTCCTCAACTAATAAACGAAGAAGTTAAGCTCATAGATTCACAAAATAATCCGTTTTACAAAAATGCTGAAATAAAGCTATTTGTTGCATATAAAAATAATAAGGTAGCAGGAAGGATAGCAGCCATCATAAACAAAAGGCATAATGAAGTTCACAAGGACAGAATCGGTTTTTTTGGTTTTTTTGAATCTATAAATGACTTCGATGTTGTAAAAAACTTATTCGAAGAAGTTGAATCGTTTTTAAAATCAAAAGGCTTGGAATATATAAGAGGGCCCATGAACCCATCAATGAATGAAACATGTGGAATATTGATAAAAGGTTTCTTTCAAGAGCCGGTCTTTATGATGCCATACAACCAAAAATACTATTCAGAACTGCTCGAAAAGTACGGTTTTAAAAAAGATAAAGACTTATACGCATTCTATACAACCATAACAAACAAACCAAATAATTTAGACAAGCTCGAACGATATGTTCAAAAAAAATACAAAATAACTACAAGGAATTTCTCAAGAAAGCATTTTGATAGAGACATAAAAATAATACATCACTTATATTCTGAAGCCTGGAAAGATAATTGGGGGTTTGTTCCGCCTACACTTGAAGAGTTTCAATATGGAACTGATGACTTTAAAAACTTAATCCCTGAAGAATTGGTTATAATAGCCGAAAAAAACGGAGTGCCTTGCGGATTTTCTGCGCTTGTGCCTGATTTTAATCAAGTATTAAAAAGTTTAAACGGAAAAATAACACCACTAAACGCACTAAAAGCCCTATACTTTATGAAAAAAATCGACAGCTACAGACTTATAACGCTTGGCATTCTGCCGAAGTGCAGAAAAATGGGCGTAGATGTCTTGCTTTATATAAAAAGTTTTGAGGTCGTTGAAAAAAGAAATGGAAAAGGCGGAGAATCATCTTGGACACTTGAAGACAATGATGCCATAAACAAACCCATAATGAAGATGAATGCGGAGCACTACAAGACCTACCGCATATACGGCAAACCTCTGTAGCACTCCTTTAATCAATCTATTTCATATATCCCTTCATAGCGGATTTGATAATATTTGGATTCTCTTTTAGCCTTCTGATTGAATATGGTAACCAATCCTTACCAAATGGAACATATACTCTTATTCTGTGGCCATTCTCAATAATAATCCTTCTTAACTCTTCATCAACGCCAAGTAACATCTGAAATTCATACTCATTTTTCTTCAAGCCATACTCTCTAATCAATCTTTCGGCATGAAATACGAGAATTTCATCATGCGTAGCTATACCTACATAGGCTTTTCTTTTAAATAGAGTTTCCAAACAATATTTGTAGTTATCATTTACTATATTGTAATCCTTGTAGGCTATCATACGCGGTTCATCATAAATACCTTTGCATAACCTAAAGTTCATAGGTTTATCAGTCAGATAGTCAATATCTTTGATGGTTCTTCTCATATAAGCCTGTAAAACCGTTCCTACATTGTATTCATCCCTAAACGAATCATACATCTCTATTGTGTCGGTGGTACATGATGAATCTTCCATATCTATTCTAACAAAATTGCCTAATTCTTTAGCTCTTTTCAATATCTTTTCAACATTATCGAGACATAAATTCTTGGATATTTTCAAACCCATTTGAGTAAGTTTAATGGATAGATTTGCATCTACTTTGTTTCTGTCTATCTCTTCCAAAACCTTTATGGCTAAATCCCTGTAATACTCGGTTTCTTCTTTCGTTGAAACAAACTCACCCAAAACATCTACGGTTGTCATAGCGCCTTCGGCATTTAATTTTTTTGATACGTTTATTGCATCATCTAAGGTATCACCAGCAATGTATCTTTTGGCAAATATAGCTATAGTCGAAGGCGGCACCTTGTCAATAAAAGTACTTACAGCTTTATTAAACCACGACATTTTTTACTCCTCTTCCATAAATGGATACTCAAAACTTTCTGGCGCAACAAAGTTTTCCTTAATTGCCCTTGGCGTTACCCATCTTAAAAGATTCAAGTGGCTTCCTGCCTTGTCGTTTGTTCCGCTTGCTCTTGAACCTCCAAACGGCTGCTGGCCAACGACGGCTCCTGTCGGCTTATCATTAATATAGAAATTACCTGCGCTGTTTTCCAATATATCCATTGCAATCCTTGCGGCATCCCTATCTTCTGAAAATATAGCGCCCGTCAATCCATATGGGCTTGTAGCATCGCATAGATATAACGTTTCTTCAAATTTATCGTCATCATAAGGATAAATCGTAACAACAGGACCAAAAATCTCTTCTTCCATCGTTTTAAAGTGAGGATTTTCCGTTAAGATAACTGTAGGCTCAACAAATAAGCCTTTTGAATCATCGTAATTTCCGCCTTTTATTATTTCTGCATCATCTGCATTCTTGGCAAAATCTATATAATTGACAATTTTATTGTACGCTTCTCTGTCTATTACGGCATTCATAAAGTTCGTAAAATCTTCCGGGGAGCCCATCTTTATCTTATCTATCTCGCTTAGCAATTCGTCTTTAATTTCAGCCCAAACACTTTTTGGAACATAAACCCTTGAAACAGCTGAGCATTTCTGTCCCTGATATTCATATGCGCCTCTGACTATTGCCGCAATTAGTTTTCTTTTGTTTGCGGATTTGTGCACAAATATATAGTCTTTTCCGCCTGTTTCACCGACAATCCTTGGATATGTTTTGTATCTCGGTATATTTTCACCTATTGTTTTCCACATATAATGGAATGTATCGGCACTTCCTGTAAAATGCAATCCTGCAAAATACTCAGATTTAAACACAACCTCTCCTACGTCTGAGCCCTTTGAAGGAATAAAGTTTATAACGCCATCGGGCAAGCCTGCCTCTTTTAATATTTTCATAAATATATAAGGCGCATAAACAGAGCTTGAGGCAGGCTTCCATAATACAACGTTACCCATCATAGCAGGCGCAGTTGGGAGGTTACCAGCTATTGACATAAAGTTGAAGGGAGGCACCGCAAATATAAAGCCTTCTAAGGGTCTATACTGCATAATATTCCAAGTGCCGTTTGGAGAATGCAACGGCTGTTCTTCGTATATTTTTTGCATATAATATAGGTTAAATCTCAAAAAGTCTATCAATTCGCACGCAGAATCTATCTCTGCCTGAAAAACGTTTTTGCTTAATGAAAGCATCGTTACAGCATTCATTATGTATCTATATTTTCCACTTAAAAGCTCGGCGGCTTTTAAAAATATTGCAGCTCTATCAACCCAATCATACTCTCTCCACTTTTTTGACGCTTCCATCGAAGCTTCTATTGCCATATCTATCTCTTTTTTGGTTGCTTTATGGAAAACCCCCAATACCGAATCTAAGTTGTGAGGCTCTCTTATTTCTTGAGTGATACCCGTTTTTATTTCTTTGCCACCTATAATAATGGGTATTTCAACCTGTTGAGATTTTACTTCTTCTATTGCTTGTTTAAGAAGTTCTTTTTCTTTTGAACCCTTGCCGTATGCATATACCGGCTCATTCAAGGGAAACGGAATCTTTGCTATGCAGTTACGCATATCACACCTCCTATTTTATTTTAAACATCTTTTCATTATATTGAACAATAATCTAAAAAATAAAATAAATCAAGTATAAAATTAAAATATTTGTTTAGTTTGCAATATAAATAATGTATGGTATAATTTAAATGTATTATGAAAGTATTTCATTCTTTTACAAAAAATACTCAATCGAGAAAGAGCTATTATGAAATTTGATATTAACAAATATTTTATTGACGATGTTGAAAACGAAAATCATCCAAGCGTTTTTGAATCTACAAAAAATTACTCTATTTTTATTATAAGACTACCCTACATTAAAGAACATAAGGTCGATGTAAAATCGTACGCATTCTTAATAAAAGACAAAATTTACATATACAATAGAAAAACAAAGGAATTTAATCTATTAGGCGATTTTGATAATTTATATAAATTCATAGACATAAAAATAGATAGAATTTTGGCAAAATTAGCCCAACTCGATATAGAAATAGCAAACATGGAAGACAAGATATACGACGGTACTATTGATAAAAACTTCGCAAACAGGTGGCTTATATTCAAAAAAGAACTTGTTCTAATAGAAAGATTATTAGACCATTTTTTAATATCCTTTAGAAGATTTATGAGACATTACAAAGATAAAATAGAGCTTATAGCGTTCAAAGACTTGGAAGAACATATAGAAAGAGCCTTAAGATATTCAATTAACGCAACAAAAAAACTGGATTACCTATACAATTTCTACACTGCTAAAATGAGCAATAAAATGAACAACATTATCTTTTTCCTAACCATTATTTCGAGCATTTTTCTTCCACTTACGCTGCTTACGGGTTTTTTTGGCATGAATACGGGCGGATTGCCTTTTGCCCACGACCAAGAAGGTACTCTAAAAGCAACAACTTTATTTGTGATATTAGAGATACCGTTCATTTTTATTTTGTGGCAACTTATCAAGAAACAATAATGGAGGTGATTTATGTTAATAAATGACTTCAATACATTAAAAGAGATAATAAAAAACTCCCAATCCTGTATGTTTTTAACAAGTGCCGGTATGAGCGCAGATAGCGGCATTCCCACATTTAGAGACAAAGAAGGATATTGGAGAAATTTTCCCGTTTTTAAACGATTGGGACTTGAAGCGATAGAACTTGCTAATCCTCACAGCTTTGAGGTAAGACCGCAATATGCATGGGCATTTTATGAATGGAGAAGAAGAAATGCCCATGAAAACAAACCGCATTCAGGCTACCATATAATCAACAGAATGATAAAAGAGGTATTTAAAAAATCGTTTGTTCATACGACAAACACGGACGGATATCATATAATTTCCGGGCTTGACGAATCTCTTGTTTATGAAGTTCATGGCTCAATGTGGCGATTGCAGTGTATGAGAGGCTCAAGTTGTTCATACGGTGTTAGGAAAAATAATAGCGTTCCATTATGCGACTTGGATTACGAAACAATGATTGCAACAAACCTTCCAAAATGTCCTTACTGCGGAGAACTTTTAAGACCTAATATCCTAATGTTTGGCGATTGGTCTTATGTTGAAAACACTTACCAAATGAACAACTACTACGACTTTATGCACGATGTCGGCACACCGGATTTAGTATTTTTGGTAGGTTCCAGTTCAGCCGTTCCAACAAATGACTATTTGGCAAATCGCCTAAAAAACGCAGGCTCTTTTGTTATAACCATAAATCCTGATTCGTCTTCTTTGTCTGTTTGCAAACCAAATCTATTTTTACAAAAAAAAGCAAAAGAAGCGTTCG
>Ga0256842_1001915_pt1 | contig 15833 bp, 12 predicted proteins | sample 4559240metaG_FD_185973 | JGI IMG/M metagenome (GOLD analysis project Ga0256842, IMG submission 185973) | Hydrothermal vent microbial communities from Guaymas Basin, Mexico - 4559-240 | ecosystem: Environmental > Aquatic > Marine > Hydrothermal vents | place: Mexico: Guaymas Basin | collected...
CTTGTCTTTATTATTCACAGGATGAGTCAACGACTCCTCCTTACTGTGCATAGTAGCTAGTTTTTGATTTACATTACTATTTTTATTGAGGGTAAAAACGAATAAAATAATATTAAAAACTAGAAGTACACCTATTCCATAAAGGAAATGGCTTCTTTTACTAAAAAGCCCCTTCTTCTTTTCTTTTCTTTCTATCATTCTATAATCAGAACGACTATGAACATCAGGAAGAATACTTTGAATATAATTTACATATCCAGGTTGTAACATTTCAGTTGCATATCTACTAAAAACTAATTGTGTACTTATTTTCTCTTTTAAATTTAATAAATCTTTTTTTACTAATCCTGCAGATAAATATCTTTTATCTCTATCAACTTTTAATAATTTATATACTATTTTTTCTACTTCAGAAGATAAATCATCACGGAAATCTGAGATAGGAGCATATTGTTCATTCATAATATTTTGTTGTGTTTGATAAACATTCCCCTCTCTAAAAGGATGTTTATTAGTTAATAATTCATAAAACATTACGCCTAATGAAAATAAATCAACCCTATTATCTAAATTTGGTAATAGTTTAATTTGTTCAGGACTCATATATGAAGGTTTTCCTTTTACTTCTCCAAAAGTAGTTAAATCCTTCTTGTCTTCAAATTTAGCAATACCAAAATCACTAATTTTCACTTCTCCATATATTGAGAGCAAAACATTTTTAGGTGTCAAATCTCTATGTATTATGCCTAAATGTTTACCCGTAACATCTCTTTTATTATGATAAAAATCCATTCCGGTTAAAAGATTATTAATTATAAAAAGCACATGTTCAATAGGTATAAATAAATCACCCTCTTTATTTACTGTCATTAAATCTCTTAGTGTACCACCGTTAACAAATTCCATCAATATATGCAACTCATTATTTTCTTCAAAAAAATCAAATACTTGTACCACATTAGAATGATTTAACTTAGCAGAAATAGAAGCTTCATCAACAAACATATCAAGATATCTGTTATTATCAAAATGTTCTTTAAGGATTTTTTTAACAACTACTTCTTTTTTAAAACCATAATTGCCATGCAAGTAGCCTCTATAGACAATCGCCATTCCACCTTGACCTATTTTTTCAACAACTTCTATTCTTTCTAACATTGCCATATTGTATCCGTGTTAAAAATTTAACATGTCATATCTTAAACATTATCTAAAATAAAAAATTAATTCCAAATAATGTTTTTATTTCAGTTAACATCCTTCCATTTAAACCACTACCAAATAATAGTGGCTCTATATCAAGCTGAAAAATAAAACCTAGATATTCTAATAACATATAATTGCCTCCAAATCCAATTCTAAATCCAAATATTGTTTCAGGGGTTACCATATAAGTAACTCCCGCTACTCCAAAAATTAAAAATTTATTTTTTAAATCTTTTTCAAATTTTAAAAAAATACCTGGAGTAAAAGACATCTTAGTCTCTAAATCTAAATCTAAACTAAAACCATATTGAAAACTTCTGTCCTCATCAATTATAAAATTATTATCTATCATAATATTAGTATAACTTCTTCTAAAACCAACTTCTTGATTCCAAGACATCGCGGTAAGCCCAGTCCCAATTTTTACTTGTGTATCAATATCAAGATATTGAGAAAAGATATTAATTGTTATCAAAAAAAATATTATTTTCATATTAAAACTCTAAAAACATGTCTATTTATTCATCGTCCAAAAACATAAATTCTACTTTCTTTTTTTATACTTTTTGAAAAACTTATCAACACCTTTTACAATAGATGTAGCAAGATGATTTTGATATTTATCATTTTTTAATTTTTTTAATTCTTCTTTGTTTGAAATAAAACCCAATTCAACTAGTACTGACGGCATTTTAGTGTCAAGTAACACATAAAACATTGCATTTTTTACACCTAAGCTCTTTATTTTTTTGTATTTTCTTCTTAAATTAAATGTCAAAGAAGCTTGTATAAAACTTGCCAAATCAATCGATTCTTTTGTATTTGCTTTTTTTAATAAATCAGCTAGTATAAATTGTAAATCCGTAATTTTCTTTTGATTTTCAGCATTCTCTACTGACTCTAATCGTTTGGAATAATTATCAGCAGCAATATTCAAGTAAAATGTTTCAATTCCATAAAATTTTTTATTGGGCAATGCATTAATGTGTAATGATATAAAGATATCTCCTTTATTATCATTAGCAACATCAGTCCTTTGATCAAGAGTTAAAAACTTGTCTGTTTCTCGGGTTAATATAACTTTATATTTTTTATTTTTTTTTAATTTTTTTGCTAACTTTAAAGCAACTTTAAGGGTAATATCCTTTTCATAAGTTTTTTTATCCTTAGATTGAGCGCCTGGATCTTTTCCTCCATGTCCTGCATCTATAATTATTATGTATTTTTTTTCCTTTTCTCCTGTTTTAAAAGGATAAACCATCTGCTTATCCTTACCATTAGTTTTATCAGAAGATTTATTTATCTCTTTTTTATTTGTGATATTTGGAACTAATACAATTTTGTTTCTATCAGCATTAGAAGTAATGATTTCTTTTGGAGTTATTTCATCTTTATGTTTTACATCATTTTTAAAAGAAATAACAACAGTCTTTCCTCTATCTAAAACTTCATATTTAACATTTCTTTTTAAATCAACAACAATTCTTGCAACATCTTTTTTATACTGGCCAAATCTAATTTTATCTATTATAAAGTTAACTTTTATAGGCTTTAAACGAAAAACAGATTCGTTTTTTAAATCAATAAAGACCTTTACAAGCTCTCCATCAACTTTTACTTCTCCAAGTTTTGCAGTTTCATTGTGTTTGGATTTAGATTTTATGATAATTCTGCTTTTATAAAATTCTATATCCACAATTCTATTTGATTTTCTTCTTAGCATTTTATCTTTTTTATTTTTTATCAAAATACTAGGAAAATTTTTCCTAATAAATCTCATAGTTTTTTTATAGTTGTCACAATTTTTATAATTTTCAATCAGAAACTTCGAATAATATTTTGATTTTTCATAATTTTTAGCTTTTCTAAAATAAAATTTATAAAGAAATACACAAGAATCATCTGCTAAAGAACTGTTTCTGTAATTTCTGCAAAGTTTCTCATAATTTTTCAGAGCTTTGTTTAAGTCGCTCTGTCGGTGAGAAACTTTATATATTTTATAGGACAGAGTTGCAACATTATAAAATGATTTCGCAGAGATATTATTTTTTCTGTAAGTATTTCCATGTTTTTCAAATTTTTTTATTAATTTTAACCAACTATCTCTTGTTCTTTCTTTTTCAAAAAAAACATGATACTCTTTAGATAGTTCATTATATTTTTTTACACCATCAGAAGCAGAAAAAGATGTAAAACTGAAGAGAACTAAGATAACAATATACAGTATTTTCAAAAAGCCTCCATAAACAATAGATAATATTAACATATTACTAAAGAATTATTCAATTTATTGTTTTTTTTATAAAATTATTGACTTTATCACTTTATTTTTTTATTATTAAGGTTGTTAACTTGTTTGAGGGATTAAATGGTAAAAGGTAAGCTTCCACTTGTAATAGGCGTAGTTCTTGGTATTATTGCAGCATCTATTGCTTATATTAGTGTAAAAAAAGAAAGAGAAAGAATTAAAAAGGGCTGGGAAATGGGTCAAATCCTTGTTGCAAGAACAGAAATCAAAGCAGGAACCAAATTATCTAGTGATATGCTTGGAGTAGGAGTCATGCCTCTTAGATATATTAGAGATGGTATGTTAAAGCCAACAAATAGAGGCTATATTATTGGACAACCTGTAACCACAGATATTCATGCAAATGATCCTATTTTTGATTATGACATAGAAGTTGTTAATGTTACTGAAGGCTTATCTAAAATGATTCAAAAAGGAGGACGAGCCGTTTCTTTAAGTATTGGTGGAGCAGCCGCTGTGGCTAACTGGGTAAGACCAAATGACCATGTTGATATAATAGGAGTATTTAAAGATCCTAATACTCGTCAACAAATGGCAATGACTTTATTAGAAGATGTTATTGTTATTGCTACAGGTGAATATACGGGCGAAAACTTTAAATCAGCGACTAAAGATAAAACAGGACAGGTTGATTATAATAATATAACCTTATATGTTTTACCCCAAGAAGCTGAAATTTTAATTTTAGCTCAAACATTAGGAACCTTGTATCTTTCTCTTAGGAATCCTGAGGATTTATCATCTTTGACACAAAAAGGAAGAGTTACTCTTGATACAATTTTTACTGGTGACAGAACGATGAAGTTAAAAGCACTTAGACGAAAAGTACTACAAACAAGACCTGAAATCATAAAAGGTGGTACTGGCCGTTAATATAAGGATTTAATTATGATATTCTATATAATCTTAATTTTTGCTACTTTTTTCGCAGTTATTCTGTTAACAAAGTCAGTATTTGATATTTTGGATAAAAGTTCTGAAGAATATAAGAAAAAATATGTATCTCAAGCTGTTGATGATTTTGAGAGTATGTTCATATATATTACTCCTAACCAATTATTCTTTTTAAATATTGCAATAACTGCAATTATACTTTTGCTTGCAATAATGACTTTTGACACTTGGACATTTAGAATAATTACAGCTACAATTGGTTTTTTCATACCAGGGCAAATTATAAAAATCATAAAAAAGAAGAGGCTTGAAAAGTTTAATAAACAACTAGTTGACGCCTTAATACAAATGGCAAATGCCTTTAAAGCAGGACTTAGTTTTTCACAAGCAATGCAAAATATTTCCGAAGAGGGTATTCCACCTCTTTCTTTAGAATTTGAATTAGCATTAAAAGAAATAAAACTTGGGGTTCCAATAGAGGAAGCTCTCGTAAATATGGCTAAAAGAGTTCATAGTGAAGATTTAGACTTAGTTGTAATTTCAACTAATATTGCGAGGCAAATGGGTGGTAACATGTCTGAAATGTATGACACTATTTCTGTAACAATTAGAGAGCGTTTTAGACTACAAGGCAAAATAGCATCTTTAGTTTCCCAAGGTAAACTTCAAGGGTTTGTAGTAGGGGCAATGCCATTATTACTTGGAATGGTTTTAAATAAAATGCGCCCTGACTTAATGGAACCAATGATGGAAAGTTGGTTTGGAGTTATTCTTGTTGTTCTTATTGTGATACTAGAATTTTTTGGGGCTTTAATGATCAAAAAGATCATCAGTATTGATGTTTAAAGGATAAATATATGGATAACTTACTACCGCTTTTATCTACTGCATTTGCTTTTTTAGCAGGATATTTTATATTTATGGGAATTTTTCCATCTCGTTTTTTAGAAGAAGCATCTTCTATGAAAGGTGAAAAAGATACCATGGTGAGCTTGATTAAAGAGCTTTTAATCAAGAAAATGAGTGTTAAGCTAAAAAAATACATGTCTGAGAAATTTGAATTATCTGTTAGAAAACAATTAATCATGGCAGGAGAACCTGAGGGACTAAAACCTGAAGATATTTTATCAATGATGGTGTTATCTGCTCTTTTAGGAATAGCCTTTCTCACTCTTATATTATTAATGTTAGGAAAATCCCTAACAATTGCTCCTTTCGGAGCAGTTGCATTTTTTCTAACTAGATTATGGTTAAGAGATCAGGTAAAAAAAAGACACTTTGAAATAACAAGAGCATTACCTTATGCAATTGATTTACTCACTTTATCAGTAGAAGCAGGTTTAGATTTTTCTGCAGCTGTTGGAATGGTTGTTGAAAAAGGACAACCAGGAGCACTTAGAGAAGAATTCTCTATCCTTTTAAGTGAAATGAAAATGGGAAAGACAAGATCTGTTGCATTAAGAAATTTAATGGAAAGAGTTGACCTATTAGCTTTATCATCTTTTATTAGATCTCTAATTCAGGCCGATAAAATGGGAACTAGTTTAGGTAAAATATTAAGGATTCAATCAACTCAAATGAGGATAGAAAGAACCCAAAGAGCGGAAAAGTTAGCAAATGAGGCTCCTGTAAAAATGCTCGGACCTCTTATTATGTGTATATTTCCTACAATTTTCATGGTTCTTTTTGGACCAATTGTTTATAAGTTTATTTCTTAATTAAGGAAAAGGAAAAATCTATGGGAAAACAAATAACTTTAAAGTTTCTAACCGGACCTATAAAGGGGCAAACATTTACATTTGATGAAGACCCCGAAATAATAATAGGTCGCATAGATGATTGTGATATTACATTAAAAGACCCTAAAATATCCTCTGAGCATTGTGGTATATTTTTTGAAGACGATGAATATTTTTTAGAAGATTTTGAAAGCACAAATGGAACATATGTAAATACTACTAAAGTTGACGAAGATGAATATGTTCTTGAGGGTGGAGAAACTCTTTTTTTAGGTTCTTCAAAAGTTTCTGTTAAAATCTCAGAATCTTCTGCTAAAATAGTTCCTGTTGTTGAAGATGATTTTAAAGAAAATAATGATGAATTTGATTTTGAGGAAGATACAAATATAAAAAAAATAAACCCTCATAAAGGATTTAAGAAGTTTTTTGATATTGATTATTATCTGGATTTAAAAGAAAAATTCCTCTCACTTGATAATACTAAAAAAGCCATAATTATCGTAATAATTTTATTTTCTATAATATTAATAGGAACAATGTTTTCTAAATTAACAAATAAAGACGGAAAAGGATTCTTCAAACGCTCTTGGAGTGACAATTCCGAAAAGGTGATGGAACTTAATGACGGCGTAATTAAAAAACTTATGGGATATATATCAATTAGAAATGGACGAACAGAAGATTTTTCTCACCCTAAAAAAATTAGATTTAAATTCAAAGTTTCTAATCAAGAAAAAATTATTGTTCATTATAAAGTAACAAAAATTGAATATTTAGATGAAGTGGTTATAAAATTAAATGGAGTAAAAATCGCTAATGCACCCTTAACAAGTACTGAAGTAATGACAGTTAAACTAAATTTTCCTTTTGAAAATCTTAACTTTGATAAAGAAAATCTTTTAGAATTTATAAATACTAAAAATCTTGGTTCTCGAAAATATAAAAATTGGGGAATAATGATTTATCGAGTAGATAAAAGATTATTGCCCAAACCAGACTTTGATAAAGCAAAAGAAAATTACTTAAAAGCCGATAAGTTTTATGAACAAAAGAAAATTTCTCGAGGTAATAGATATAAAGCACTTACATATTATCAAGCAGCAATAGATTTCATGGAACTAATGAAAGAAAAACCTGATTTTTATTATGATGCTAGAGAAAAAATTAAAACAATTCAAAAGGATTTTAAAAAGATATATCAAGATAATAGATATGCTGCAATTAGAGCTTTTAAGTTTCGTAAATATAAAGAGGCGAAAGTTTATATAAATAATATCATTGAAGAAATTCCTGATGAAGATGACAGTAGGTATACAACAGCATTAAAAATGTTAAATGCAATACCATAATTTTTAAAAATTTTGAGGAGAGATATGTCACCATTTGATGATTCAGATAAGACTGTTGCTGATTTTGATTTAGATGCTTTTAACAAAGAAATGGAAGAAAAGCAAAAATCCAAAGATGGGAAGAAAAATTCTTCAACCCAAGATGTTAAAGAACTAGAAGAGTTTGAAGAACTAGAAGATTTTGAAGAACTAGAAGATTTTGAGGAGCTGGAAGATTTTGACAAAATAAATAATGATAATGATAATGATAAACTAGATTCTGGTTTTAATGATTATTCTCCTGATTTTACTGATGATTTAGATGATATTGATGATGATTTATTTAATGAAGACTCCATTATTTCTAGAGGTTTAGAAGATTTATCAGAAGATAACTCTAAAAAGAAATCTAAAAAAAGAAAACGAAGGGGAAAATCTAGTAATCCTGATAAAACTATGATAGCCTCAGTAGAAGAAATTGAAGAAGAAATTGAAGAAGAAGTTGAAGAAGAAGCTAGTTCCTCAGAGAAAACAGAAATTTTTTCATTAAGTGATTTTGAAGAAGAATCTAGTAGCATTATTGTAGAATTAGCTAGAATAAAAATTATTGAAGGAGCAGATCTAGAAGAATATTCAATAAAGCAAGAAAAGGTTGTCATTGGACGAACTGAAAATAATGACATAATAATTCCAAATAAAACGATTTCAAGAAATCATTGCGAGATATCTAAAACAGAAAATGGTTTTAAAATCAAAGATTTAAACAGTGGTAATGGCATAAAAGTAAATAATAAAAAACTTAGCTCTAAGATATTAAAATCAGGTGATATTATACTAATAGGTAAGGTAAAACTTCAATTTATTGACCTATCAGTTGAACATGGAGGAGCATCAGAATCAACTGGTTCTGTTATTTTAAAGAAAAGAAAACCTCCTAAAAAGAAAGTAATTATTATCGCATCTGTAGCTGTAGTTTTTATATTAATACTATTGATTGTTTTTGCTCAAATTAGTAAGAAAAAAAGATTAAAACAAGAAAAAATAGCTAAAATTCAAGCTGAAAATCAAAAAAGAAAAGCATTAAAAAAGAAAATATCGTTATTTTACTCAAGAGGTATTGAAGCTTATAAAAATAAAGAATGGAATTCTGCAATCACATATTTTGATAGAGTCTTAAAAATAAGGCCAGATTACAGTAAGGCAAAAAGTTATAAGAAATTCGCAATATCAGAAAAAACTAATAAAAAACTACTTAAAGATTCTGAAGACTTATTATTAAAAGATGATTATCAAGGTGCATTATTTAAGTTAAAAAAAGTTCAAAATACTTCTTCATATTATGCAGAAGCACAAGATAGATTTAAAATTGCAGCTAAAAAATATAAGAAATACAGATATGGATTAGCAAAAAAAGCAGCTGATGATGAAGATTATGAAAAATCATTAGATTTTTTAACATCTCTTCTTGAAAGATATCCAGAGTACGACGATGCACTAAAGCTAAAAGAAATTGTTGACGAAAAGCTACTTTTAGCAAAGAAAAAGGATGAACCCAAAAAGGTTAAAATCAATTTAAAGTTTGATGAAAGTAAATATGTAAAAAAGAAGAAGAAACCTAATAAATATGCTAAGGGATTAGTTTTATATGGTAACAAACAATTTGATGCAGCAATTAAATATTATCAAAAATTATCAGCAAAAAATGCTGCTAAATATGCAAAAAATGTTCAAAATTTTAAATTAGTATACTCTAAAGGTATAAAATATTTAAAACTAAAAAATCCATCAAAAGGGATTAAACTTTTTAATAAAGCAATCTCTATAGATGGTAAGCTAGGTAAAAAACTTGCAAAAGATATAAAAGCTAAATTATCTATTTTATATGCAATAAAAGCTAAAATTTATTTTGGAAGTAAAGATTACAGAAAAGCCTATAAATCAGCGAAAAAAGCAACTATTTTAGGACACTCCTCTGAAGCCAATAAAGTACTTGCTAAATTAGAAAAGAGAGCAAGAGACTTATACCTTTCCGCATATCAACAAGAGAGAAGAAGCCCCGAATCAGCTAAAAGAGATTATAAATTAATAATGTCTATTCTTTCGCCAGGTAGTAAAATATATCAGAAAGCCAAAAAAAGATTTGGTAAACTAAAGAATTAATATTTAATTTTTATTATAACTTTTATATCTTTCTGAATTAAATCTCATTAAAAACAAATGCTTATTTACCTCTCCATACTTATTAAATTTAATTTCACCACTAATTGACTTAAAGTTTTTAATTAACAACTCATCTATTAATTTATTTCTTAGATTATCTCCTTCTAGTTTTTGGCTACTAATTAATTTGTTTAATATGTCAAACAATTCATAACCATATAATGAGTGCATAGAAGGCTTTCTGTTATAATTTCTAATATATAATGATGTAAACTTAGAAATATTTTTATTATCGATTCTTGTATTATAAGTTGTAGGAAAGATAGCTCCTTGAATATATTTACCAGCACCTTCTGCAATAGAATCATTAGCCCATGTTTGAGTTCCTAATAATTGTACAAATTTTAATTTATATTTTTTATCCTTAGATTTTTGAGTAGCTAAAAATTTTTGCCAATGATTATTCGTTTTAAAGTTTAAATCATATAGTGCTAAATATGGAAGTAATATTGTCGTTGATTCGGAACCATCAGGAATAAAAATAGCATCAAAATCAATTTTAGGTTCTAAATCTTTTTTTAATGTTTCCAATGCTTTTTTTAGTGAATATCCACTTTTAATCTTTTTTAATTTTCTTTTTTTATTTATATAATCAGATCTTGCACTCAAATAGTAACGACCAACTAATTTTTTAGCAGGAGCAATATAATCCGCTTCTTTTACAGGAGAATAAGACCTCACTGCAGTAATCTTTCCTCCATTTTCTTCAATTGATTTCCAGAAAGCTATCATATTTTGGTTTCCATATTTTGAATCTGGATAAAATATAGCAAATTTTTTCAATTTTAGAACATCAATAGCATATTTTGCCATAAATGATGCGGAAAAATCAATGTTTACAAAGTAACTAAAACTATATCTGTTATTTTTTACTAACTCATCATTTTTAGAGATTGATATAAAAGGAACTCGGTATTTTTCTGAAATCATGGAAACTAATTTAGAGTTTGATGATTTTATTGTTCCAATAACTATAAATACATTATCATCAAAAATTAATTCTTCAGCTGCTTTTTTTGTTGATTCTAAACTAAGGTCTGTTTCTTTTATTATTATTTTTAAGTTACTTTTGTATCTCTTTTGTGCAAGTTTAATACCATTCTCTATATCCATTGCGAGTTTTTTATATCTGCTATTTTTAGGAACAATAAGACCTATTTTTGTCACATCATATGGAGTATTATATCTTTTATTTATTTCTTTAATATTTTCTGGAATATTATTTAAATTTTTTAACAATGGTAAAATAGCTTTTAATTCATCATACTTGTTTATATGGTCTAAAATTTCTATTGTTTTATAAAACTTATCTGTTAAATCCTCTGTAATAGACTCTATCTTAGTAAAAGTATTTGCAAAAAAAAGAACATTTTGATAAGTTAATTCTTGAGACAAATCAAAATCCTCATCAATATTTTTTGTTTCTGTTGTATTATTATCAGAATCAATTGGTTTTATATCATGATTATCTTTATTATTTTTATTATTTTCTCCATTTGTATGGGCATAATTTTTTTGCCCATTACCATTATTTTCATCAGGAGTTTTATTAACTTCTTTTTTTAAGTTATTTTTATCATCTTTATTCTCAACTAGGTCTTTATGCTCTTTGTTATCTTTTTTTGTCGTTTTGTCTACACAAGATGATAACATAAAAAACATAATACTAAATATTATAATTATAAATAGTCTCATTTTATCTCCATTAATTTATTATACTCTAATTTACTCAATACTTTATATTCACCTTCTTTTAAATTTCCAAGTTTTATACCTGCAATTTCTACTCTTTTAAGCTTTATAACATTAGCACCAAAAAATTTAAACATTTTTTTTATCTGCCTATTCATTCCCTCATGAATAGTAACTTTATAAGTAAATAATTTACCATATTTCTTTAAAAACACAATATCAGAGTTAGAAGTTCTTTTATTTTCTATCTTTATTCCCTTTTTAAATAGTGTTATCTCTCTAGAAACTAAAGATTTATCAATTGTTGCAATATAAACTTTATTTTTATTTTTTGATGGATGCATCAATTTATTTGAAAATTCTCCATCATTTGTTATAAACAACAATCCTGTTGTATCATAATCAAGTCTTCCAACCGGAAATAATCTAGTATTTTCATTTTTAAAAAAATCTATTACAGTTTTTCTATTTTGAGGGTCTTTTACTGTAGTTACAACATTTAATGGCTTATTAAATATAAAATATTTATACCTTTGTAACTCAAGCACTTTATTTTTATAAACAACAATATCTTTATTTGTATCAATTTTTATTCCAGGATTTTTTACAACTAAATTATTAACAATAATCTTTCCATTAAATATTAACTCATCAGCTTTTCTTCTAGAACTAACTCCTGATTTGGCAATATATAAATTTAACCTCATTGATATCACTTCCTTATAAAACTTTTTGTAACTCTGATTTTCTTTTCTCCACTATTAACTATTTCAAATTTTAACTTTTGTGTTATTCTATCAATAATTCCTTTTATTCCTCTTGCTCCTAATTCTAACTTATAAGCTAAAGACGCAATCTCATCTAAAGCCCCATCAGTAAAACTTATTTCAGAACTATGATATTCAAAAAACTTATTTAAAGAATTTATATATGGATTATCTGTATTTTTTAAAATATTAAATAAGTCGTTTTTAGTTAATTTATCTAAAACAGCTATAGACTGTATTCGCCCTACTAATTCGGGAATAATTCCATACTCTATAATATCAGAATGTAAAACAACATTATTTTTATTATTAGTAATTTTGTTATTTTTAAAACCCATTCCTTGTTTTTTATTTCTTCTTTTTATTACATCACTTATTTTAACAAAAGCACCTGAAAAAATAAATAGAATATTATCGGTTTTAATTTCAATTCTAGAAGCATCTCTATCTAAACCTGCTTTACAAATATGCTTTCCACCCTCAATTAACTTTAAAAATTCCTGTTGTAATTCTGCTCCACCAACAGAACTATGGCTATCATTATCAACCATTTTATCAAATTCATCTATTAATATTACTCCATTTTGGGCTTTTTCAAGATTTCTCTCTGCATTTATATATAACCTCGTCAAAATATCATCAAGCCTAGTACCCACATATCCAGCACTAACCATGTTCGCCGCATTTGCTGTAATAAAGGGTTTATCTATATATTTTGCAAGTAAAGATGCCATATATGTTTTACCACTTCCTGTTGGGCCAATTAAAAGAGCATTAGGTTTTAAATAATTATCATCTTCCTTTTTTAAGATAATATGCTCGTAGTATGCCAAAATTAATTTCTCTTTAGCATCTTCTTGGCCTACAACCTTTGAATCAAGATATTCCTTTAAAGCGTTAAGGCTGTATTTATCAGCAGGTTTTTGTGTGTTTAAATCAATTTTATTTTTTATTTTGCTGTATTTTTTAAGGTCTTCAAATAAATCATCAAACTGCCATTGCTTCATTGATGGAACATTTTCAAGTATTTTTAATTTTTGAGTATGGGAAAATCTGTCAGTTATCTCTAAAAGACTTAAAAAGCTTGCCTCATCTATTTTAAGATTATTTTTAGGCATTTTATATTTTTGTTCCATTTACAATCCATATTACTAAACTGTAGTATTATAACAAACTATCATTGATTTTAAAAGATTTTTTTTAATTGAAAATTATTAATGTGTTTTATTGGTAAATAAGTTTCAATGATATTTTTTGACAGAAAAGAATTATCAAATGGAGATTTGAAAAATGAAAGTTTAAAATTAAGGAGTAGGAATATCTCCTCCTCCTGTTCCTACACATTGGCCGTTAATACAAAACTGACCAGGAATACAATCATCATTTGATTCGCATGTATTTCCGCCATTATTGGCAATACACATTCCTGCCATACAAGTTTGTCCCATGTAACACTGATTGTCATCTTCACATCCCTGACATGCAGAGCGTCCAAAAAATGATTGACATTCCATTCCGTCTTTACAGTCGTCAGCATTATCACAGTGTCCATCTGTGTAGTAGCATTCACCACTCATAAAATCACATGATTTACCTTCTGCACACTGGTCATTTGAAAAACATCTTCCGCCATTATTATTACCATCAGTAGAACAATATTTTAAAAAGCCCATTAAGTCTTGACATGTTTGACCTTCGGGGCAATCTCTATCTGTTTCACAACCAGTACAATATCCCATCTGACAAGTTAATCCTGCACCACAGTCAGCATCATTAGTACAGCCACTTCCTCCATATTCACATTTATTTGTATCTGGATTACAATGTTGCCCCACTCCACAATCTGCATCACTATAACAAATATTTTCTTGAGGAACACATTTATGTGAATTTAAATCACAAATCAATCCAAAATCACATTCACCGTCATTATTACATTCAAATTGTTCTGGAATACATTTATGAATACTTGTATCGCAAATCATACCATAATCACAATCCCTATTATCATGGCATCCTTCTTGTCTTGGAACACATTTGTTAATTTCAGTATTACAGATAAATCCATCTTGACAATCTTCATTACTTCTACAACCTTCTGGTTTACGAACACATTTATGATATTGTAAATTACAAATAAAACCTTCTTCACAGTCGTTATCATTATTGCAATCTGTTGGTTTAGGTACACAAACATGTTTATTTAGATTACATATAAATCCTTCTGCACACTCATCGTTATTTCTACATTCAACAATTTCCTTACATTGATGAGTATAAATATCACAGTATTCATTTTCTTTACAATCTTGTTTTGAATTACAAGCTTCTTGCTTTTCTTTACAGTAGCCATCTTCAGCACAATATTGTCCATTAAGACATTCTGCATCTTTTTCACATTCTCTGTAATCTTTACATTCGCCTAAATTTCTGTCACAATATTGATTTTCTTCACATTTAATTGTGTCACATGGATTTGGTTGTACACATTTATTATCAGTTGGAAAACATTGAGTTAACCCTGTGTTATTACCATTGTTATCTTTTATTTCTTTACATTCAAAACCATTAGGACAGTTATGATTTTCATCACAAAATGAAGAACAAAACTTACCATTTTCTAATGTCATACATAAATCTATTCCACAATCACCATGATTTTCACATGTTTCACATAAGTGAGCTGTATATTTAATACACTTTTTATTAATTGGCTCACATATTTCGTCAGTTTCACAATTACAAACTTCTAATTTCTCACATTTATGAGTATTAGGATTACAAAATTCATCAATTTTACAATCATTCTGAGTTGTACACTCATTAGATACATTATTTTTTTCTTCTGTTTTTTGAGCTCTATCTAAACAACCTGTTGTAAAAAAAAGCATACTTAAAACAATTAAAATTAAATATTTCATACCATAACCTCCAAAACCCTTATAGATTATAGTTTCTAATTAAAAAAAAGTCAAAGAAAGTTTAAGAATTGACAAATATATAAAATAATAATAGAATATTATGTACTTTAGGAGGAAATATGAGATTAATTATCCTAGTTTCATTATCAATATTTACAATAATCTCTTGTGACAGTGGTCCTGTTGAACCCAATATTAGAATTGACTCTCAAGAGGATGCCTTTAAGCAAGAACAAAGATTAAAAAAAAGATTTGAAAGAATACATGCTCAAAGAAGAGAAATAACTAAGAAATCAGTTGAAGTTCAGGCAAAAAGAAGAAAATTTTTAATAGATACAAGTGACCTTGAAAATACAAAAGAACAAAAAATAGATTATTATCTTGGAAAAGCAAAAGCTGCACAGAAAGTTTTAAAAATGAATACTGCAATTGAATATGCGAATAAAGTTTTGGATTTAGACCCTAAAAATGTAGAAGCTAAAAAAATTCTTCAGTATTATAGAAAAATGATATCTATTAGCAACAGATATACCCCTTCTGCAAGTATGGATAGAAGAAATAAAAAAATGGCTAAAGAAGCTAAGGCCAATATACAAACTCAAAAAGGTAAAAATTTATATGAAAACTTTAAAAAAGATGTAAATAAAAAAGCACCTAAAGGCTTTAGATTTGAAGATGCCTTTAAAAAAAATACGAGAAAATAGTAATTCTGTAATTATAAAATCATACTTATTCTTTCTATAAATTCAATGAAATTA
>Ga0256842_1001916_pt1 | contig 15833 bp, 10 predicted proteins | sample 4559240metaG_FD_185973 | JGI IMG/M metagenome (GOLD analysis project Ga0256842, IMG submission 185973) | Hydrothermal vent microbial communities from Guaymas Basin, Mexico - 4559-240 | ecosystem: Environmental > Aquatic > Marine > Hydrothermal vents | place: Mexico: Guaymas Basin | collected...
CTCCATTCTATGTATTTAGAATGGAGTTTTTTTTGTATCTCGGGCATCTTGCCCGATGATTCTTATTTTAGTTAAAGAGTGTTGAACTCCTTCAGAGTTCTTAGTTTAAATACTTTTGCCTACCACAAATTTCATTTGTGGTTATTATTGTTATACACCTTCGGTGTATTATTAGATATTTTCTTTTGCGTTTAGGTAATTTTTCGATGGAATTAGTATTAATATCAAATTAATACCAAAACGCGCCATATAAATCGTTTATATTTCCCTATTACTGCGTTAAAAATTATTTCCATTACGGCTATGCAAATAATTTTTGCCTTCTAATAGGAAAATATATTCCAATTTATTTATAGCGTATTTTGACACCAAATTGGTATAATAATAATTTGTAGAATGGTGTATCTCGGGCATCTTGCCCGATGATCATACGTGATTGGCCAAAAAGGAGCACACATTACTAGCCATGGGTTTTAACCCATGGCTAGTAAAAACAAAAAAATCCTCTTTAAAATAAATAAAGAGGATTTTCAATATATAAACGAATCTATTTTACAAAAATAAATTCTTCAATTTTTCAAATACCAATTCCTTATCTGGATTCAATGGGAAAACCAATTTTGGCTTTAGATAAAAAAGCTCATGTTCGCTTTTAAATCTCTCTTCTCCACCACCAGTAATGTTTAGCATAATAAGAGCATCTTTATCAATACTATTATCTTTGGCAGCATTTACCAATGTAGCAACAGCAACAGCCGAAGCAGGGTGAATATCATTTCCTTCAGCTTTCAAAAATAAATCTCCAGCAGCTGCAAGCTCATCATTAGTAGCTAATAACACTTCGCCACCTGCGTCTTTCATAGCATCAAATAAGCCACCTATAATTGGGTATGGAGGTTTTCTGTTTGATAATACCTTTGCAGTAATTTCCTCAACTTCCTTACGAGCAATATCATCGTCCATTGGTAGTATAGCTCTTGAGTTTGCATACCACGCATCGTGAATAGGAGTAAATGGCGAATTTTGTGAAATCATAAGCTTCATCTTATTATCACCAAATCTACCATCCTCAATAAGGCGTAGGTTTGCTTCCCATGCTGCAATTGCACCAGTTCCACTTCCCACAGCTTGGAAATAGTAGTCAGGAATTTTGCCAATATGCGTAACTGCCGAAAGGGTAGTAGTGGCCATTCCGTCGCGACGAGCAACATTCTTTGCTCCACCTTCAGGGAAATATTCATCCATTTCGCAAGCAAGGTTGCTAAGGTGAATTGCATCAAAATAATCGCCACCAGATTCTGCAACAATAAGTTTTACATTATCTTTTATTGGCTCATCGAACCAAAGTGCACTTAAATTATCTTCTGGTACACAAAGCAATAATGGGATATTATTATCAGAACAAACTTTAGCAAAAGCTCTAGCTGTATTACCTGCTGATGCTACTACTAATACTTTTTTCTCTTGTGGATCAAGGCGTGCGCCTACAGAATATGATTCTGTTTCCTTAAAAGAACAGGTACTCATTTTTATACCTTTCTCTGGCCAATAGCCACTAAAAGTAATATATAAATTACTTAAGCCTAGTTCTTTTGCAAGTCCTTCACTTTTGTATGTAATAGGAGCGTATGAACCCTTAAGTCTACGATCAATAGGAAGCCAATCTTCAAAACGGTAAAGTCCTTCTGAAAGGTCGCCAACTTCAATCTGTTTTTTATCGTAAATAGCTCTAATTAAAGTAGCTTGTTCTTCATTTGGAGCATCTAATGTCCAACCTTTATCTTCAAATTTATTGCCTGTAGCAATGGATTGAAGAGTGTATTTTTTTGATTCCATATATTTATATGAATATAATTATGAAAAAAATATCATTAGCTATTTTCAAACTAATGATATTTATAAATTACTTATTTATTATTAAGTGCAGCCTTTACAAAGCCCACAAATAGTGGGTGAGGATTAGCAACTGTACTACTATACTCTGGATGGAATTGTACTGCTGTAAACCAAGGGTGGTCTTCAATCTCTACAATCTCCACCAAGTCAGTTTGTGGATTAATTCCAGTAACTTTCATGCCGCTTTTGATATATTGCTCACGGTATTCGTTATTGAATTCATAACGATGACGGTGACGCTCTTTGATATCAATTTTTTGATAAGCATTATAAGAGTTACTGTCTTCGGTAAGTTTACAGTCATATGCCCCAAGTCGCATTGTGCCACCCATATTGTCAATATTTTTTTGTTCATCCATAAGGTCAATTACAGGGAACTTTGTACGAGAATTCATTTCTGATGAATGTGCATCTTCTAATTTTAATACGTTTCTGCCATACTCAATAACTGCGCATTGCATTCCTAAACAAATGCCTAAGAAAGGAATTTTATTCTCACGAACATATTTTATTGAGTCAATCTTACCTTCAATACCTCTATTTCCAAAACCTGGAGCTACTAATACTCCAGCTAAATTTTTAAGTTTTTCTTCTACATTTTCTTCATTAATATCTTCAGAAGAAATCATTTTTATATTCACACGGCAGTTATTTTCAGCACCTGCATGTACAAATGATTCGAGTATAGATTTATAAGAATCCTTAAGCTCAACATATTTTCCTACTAAACCAATTGTGATTTCGTAAGCAGGATTTTTTACATGCTTAAGGAAAGTTGTCCATTTGGTAAGTACAGTTTTTCTGTTATCCTTAATTTCTAATTTATTAAGAACTTCGGTATCCAAACCTTCTTCTTGCATCAATAAAGGTACATTATAAATAGTATCGGTATCAATGGACTCAATAACAGATGAAGCTTGAACATTACAGAATTGAGCAATTTTAGCTCTAATTCCTTTATTGATATGGTGCTCGGTACGACAAACTAAAATGTCGGGCTGAACTCCCAATTGTAATAATTGCTTAACACTATGCTGTGTAGGCTTGGTTTTTAATTCGCCAGCAGCAGCAAGATATGGTACAAGAGTTAGGTGAATAACAAGTGCATGTTTTCCCATTTCCCATTTCAGCTGTCGTACAGCCTCCACATAAGGAAGAGATTCAATATCGCCAACAGTACCACCAATTTCAGTAATCACAAAATCAAAATCGCCTTCATTGGCAAGTAATTGTATTCTGTATTTTATTTCATCGGTAATATGTGGAATAATTTGTACAGTTTCGCCAAGATAATCACCACGGCGCTCTTTATTTATTACATCAGAATAAATACGACCAGTGGTTACATTATTTGCTTGTGTAGTAGGCTGATTTGTAAATCTTTCGTAATGACCTAAGTCCAAATCAGTTTCTGCTCCATCAACAGTTACATAACACTCACCGTGTTCGTAAGGGTTTAATGTGCCAGGATCCACATTAATATATGGGTCTAGTTTCTGAATAGTAACTTTATATCCTCTTGCTTGCAATAACTTTGCTAAGGATGCAGAGATAATACCTTTACCTAATGATGATGCCACTCCACCTGTGACAAATATATACCTTGTTTTTTCCATGTCTACTGAAAATCAATCTGTTAAGAATAATTATTATAAGTAAGCAAAGATAGTTTTTTTTATCTATTGACTGCAATAAAACTAATTACTATTTACGATTTTAGTATTTATTAAAAGAAGACTATTTTTTGTGCGTTTATTGATACTTTTTGCTGATGTGTAGGAAACAAAAAGGTATTATATGGTTTGCAAATTGTTTTGTCTTATTTTTGTTTCGTTAATCTTTTAGGAAAATATATTCCAATTTATTTATAGCGTATTTTGATACCAAATTGGTATAAGAGTTATGCTGATAAAAGCATCAAGAATTAACCTTACGGTTGACTATGCATGGGGAGAATATGGAGCTCAGGGAATATTCATAAATGCAAGCGAAGTTTTTTAGCAATAAAAAAGAGAAACCAAATTAATGATTTCTCTTCCTTAAAATAATATTCTGGGTATAGAATTATTGTCCTAAGTATGTTTTTAGAAGCTTGCTTCTAGAGTTATGTTTAAGTCTACGAATAGCTTTTTCTTTAATCTGACGAACACGCTCACGTGTTAAGCCAAACTTAATTCCTATTTCGTCAAGAGTCCAACTATGACCATGTCCAATTCCGTAATACAGATTAATTACATCACGCTCTTTTTCGCTTAATGTGCTTAGTGAACGGGCAATCTCTTGTCCTAATGATTCTTTTATTAAATCAGTATCGGTATCTGGGTCTTCGTTATTTACCATCACGTCAAGCATGCTAGATGTTTCACCCTCCATAAGAGGAGCATCAACCGATACGTGGCGTGAGTGCATTTTTTGTGCAGCCTTAATTTTGTAAATTGGTAAATCAAGTTCTTCAGCAAGTTCAGCAGCGGTAGGAGGGCGACCAAGCTCTTGTTCCATTTTGGCAGAAGCTTTATTAATCCTGTTCAACGATCCTACTTGATTCAAAGGAAGACGTACAATACGCGATTGCTCAGCCAAAGCTTGCAATATCGATTGACGAATCCACCATACAGCATAAGAGATAAATTTGAAACCACGAGTTTCATCAAAACGCTTAGCAGCCTTTATTAGACCTAAGTTACCTTCGTTAATTAGGTCGGGTAAACTCAATCCTTGATTTTGATACTGCTTTGCAACAGAAACAACAAATCGTAAGTTCGCCTTAGTTAATTTATCAAGAGCACGTTGGTCTCCTTTACGAATTAACTGCGCTAAACGAACCTCTTCATCAGCAGTAATTAAGTCTTCGCGGCCAATATCTTGAAGATATTTATCCAATGAAGCCGTCTGACGATTAGTTATTGACTTGGTTATTTTTAACTGTCTCATATATTATTTATGTTGTTTACTAATTATTAAATATAAAATGGTAAGCCTTGCTTTTAGTAGGATTTTTATATTAATATTCTTTTTCACACATTCTATGCAAATTTAAGAAATTAAATACTTAAATCCTAATTTAAGTATTGTATGCCATTTTACCGCTTGTAGTCACCTAAAAATTAAATACCTATACCATAATAAGCTCTAACTCCATTAGGGTATATTCCTTCAATAAGGATTCCTCCATTTGAAGATTCTAATGCTTTTTCTACTTCTTTAACAGTGCTAACTTTTGCTTTGTCAATTGTTTGAATAATGAAGCCTTTACGAATTCCTGCAGACTTAAATAATCCATTTTCAATGCTCACAACTTGTACACCGTAATTTATTTTTAAGCTCTTTTTTAATGAGTTTGATACAACTTCATATTTTGCTCCTGAACGAACCATAGCATTCATGCCAGAGTTATCGTCGAGCGAAGTTTCTCCGTATTCATTAGTTAATACTACATTATAATCTTTAATCTTTTGATTATGTAGTATCGATAGTTTAATCTTATTTCCTGGGCGATGCAATCCTACTCTTTCCAATAATTCGGCAGGGCTATTAACCTCAAAGCCTTCTACCTTAAGAATAATATCACCATTTTGAATTCCTGATGATTGTGCTGCACCTTTATCAAGTACTGTTTTAACATATACACCAGCAATTTTGTCAAGATCCATTTTCTTAGCCATTTTAGCATCTACATCGGCAATTGTAACGCCAATAAATGCTCTTTGTACTCTTCCAAATTCTTTTAAATCCTTAACAACCTTTTTTACAATAGTAACAGGTATTGCAAACGAATAACCAATATAACTACCAGTACGAGATGCAATAGCAGCATTTATTCCTACCAATTTGCCATCGGTGTCAACTAATGCTCCACCAGAGTTGCCAGGGTTAACAACAGCATCGGTTTGTAAGAAAGACTCTATTGCCGAATTTGATCCTAATATATTAATATTACGAGCTTTTGCACTAATGATTCCTGCTGTAACAGTAGAAGTAAGGTTAAATGGATTTCCAACAGCTAGTACCCAATCACCAATTTCTAATTCGTCAGAATTGCCATAAGTGACAAACTCTAAATCTTTTTCTTCAATTTTTAATAATGCTAAATCTGTTGTTGGATCAGTTCCAATTACTTTTGCATTATAAACTCTTTTGTCGTTTAATGTAATTGTGATTTTGTCAGCCTCTTGCACTACGTGATTGTTTGTAACAATATATCCATCAGAAGAAATAATTACTCCAGATCCCGATGCCATAAGTACTGAACTGCTTCTATTTCCAAAAAAATCGTTTAAGCTAAAATAGTCATCATAAACACTGCTTTTGCGTGTAAACTCAGTTAATATATATACTACTGCATGTAATGTCTTATTTGCTGCGGTTTTTAATTCTGGTGCCGCATATGCTGAATTTGTAAATTTACTATTATTTACAGATTGTAAATCAATATGATTAGATTGTTGGTTATTATCTACTTCTGTATCGGTAATGTTAATATTGCTTGTGCTATAGTAATGTTGCCCGCCTACTACAATAAGACCTCCAATAATTGCTATTGATAATAATTTAAAAAATTCCTTCATTTGATGTATTGTAATTTAAGATTAATATTATTACTATTATCCATTAAAAAAATAAAGCAACAGTTCGCCTATACGTAATAAGGCGTATATTTGTTACATAATTATTTATTTTTTATTTTCAAGATATCAACATATAAAGCTATTTGAAATAAGCCCATAGTTGCTAATTTGCTATGCATATAAATAAAACAAAACTATCACTTTCAAGATGCTAGTTTTTTGCCAATTACAGAGGAAATTAGGTTAATCTATCAGGCGTATTATTACCAAAAAGATATAAATATATTGAAAATAAAATTTGATAACGAACGTAGTAGTACTCCAACGCAAAATTAGAAAGTTATTATAATATTAAAAGTTAAATCCTGTTAATAGTGACTTAGTTAGTTGTGTTGTTTAATGTGTGGATAATCAGTGAGATATGTTATGTATAGCTTGGGTTTTAATATATAATAATAAGGAAAACCGCAAAATTAATCAAATACAGCATAATAAGAGTGTTCTAAATTCCTGTTTACTAATACTAAAACCAAAAAAAGACAAAAAAACTTAAATATGTTTCTTTGTCCTTCATTATAAAAATATTGTATGATTATTCTATTTGTATTCTAAAACTTCGGTTTCGTTTTTGATAACTCTAAGCCCATTCATAGCAAGAGCTTTCATCTCGTCTTCACCAGGATAAACAAAGATACGAGCAATATGTTGAATTCTCTTATTAAGCATATCAATAAAAGGTTTGCCATATGCAATTCCACCAGTTAAAAGTATTGCATTTACGTTGCCTTCAAGTACGGTAGCCATTGCGCCAATTTCTTTGGCAACTTGGTAAGCCATTCCTTCCTCAATAAGCTCAGCCTTTTTGTCACCATTCTTACTAGCAGTTTCCACTGCATAGGCGTCATTAGTATCAAGGTAAGCCATATAACCACCTTTGCCAACAATCATTTTCTTTATCTCTTCCTTGCTGTATTCTCCACTAAAACAGGTTTCTACAACAGCTCCTATAGGTAAGCTTCCTGATCTTTCTGGAGAATATGGGCCATCTCCATCCAATGCCTGATTTACATCTATAACCTTACCTTTTTTATGGGCACCAACGCTAATTCCGCCTCCCATATGAGCCACAATTAGGTTGAGTTCGTCATATTCCAAATGGTGAGTTTTTGCATGATTACGTGCAATAGCTTTTTGATTTAATGCATGGAAAATAGATTTTCTTTCAAAATTTGGATGTCCCGAAAGGCGAGCCAATTCTTCAAACTCATCCACCACAACAGGGTCTACTATATAAGCTTTTGCCGAAGGTAATTTTTGAGCAATTTCGTGAGCAATAAGTCCTCCCAAATTACTGGCATGCTGCCCCATAACACCTACTTTTAAATCTTCGATAAGTGCTTGGTTTACTTCGTAAACTCCAGAAGGAATAGGTTTTACAAGACCGCCACGTCCCATTACAATCACGATATCATCAATGTTAATATGTGCATTTCTTACTTCGTCGAGTATAATTTGCATTCGAAACTCAAATTGAGAGGATATATCCTTAAATGGTTTTAGCTCTGCTGAGGAGTGCGAAATAGTTTTGATAAATATTCTACTACTTCGTCTGTAGACAGCTATTTTTGTGGATGTTGAACCTGGGTTTATTGCTAATATTAACTCCTGCATGACGTAATGGATTATTGTTTACTATTTTCAGCAAAATTAGGTCAATTACATATACTTATATCTTATGTTGTATAAAGAAAAATTCTTCCTTCGGTTGTTTATTATCAACTAACATTAATAAGTTGAAAAGATTGTTTTATTATATCTGATATTATTGCCTTTCGTAGTATTATTGTATGGTAAAATAATAATGTAATATGAAGTCAATAAGATTAATTTTTGGTATAGTTTGGAATAAGTATCTGATTACTATAATAGCTTTTTGTATTTTAATGTTATTTTTTGATTCAAATAGCTATCTTGCTCATAGAAAGTTAAATGCTGAGCTAGAAAAGGTTTCTGAAGAGAAAGCGTTTTATATTCAACAAATTTCTGCTGATAGTAAACGTGCTAACGATTTAATGTCTGATGACGATAATTTAGAGAGATTTGCAAGAGAGCATTATTTAATGAAAAGAGATAAGGAAGATATATACTTGCTTATTGTTGAAGAGTAAGTCTAATATATGTCTATCTGTTTTCTTCCTAAGGTCAGCTAAATTAAAGTGTTAAAATGCTAGTTGCTACTGCTAACAGGCGACTGAAGACTGACGACTGACGACTGACGACTTAAACTAGCCAACTTTATAGTCGCGGAAATGATATAGTAAACTCTGTTCCAATATTTAATTCTGATGAAACGTTTATAGTTCCTTTCATTAATTCAACTAGGCTTTTAACAATATTTAATCCAAGTCCTGCTCCCGAAATTATCTGCTTGCTTTCCAATTTAATAAATCTGTCAAATATTTTTTGGTAATCGGACTTAGATATACCAATTCCTGTATCTTTAACCTTTATTATAACATTATGATCATCGCTATCAAGGGTTATTGATATTTCACCTTTGTCAGTAAATTTTATGGCGTTTTCAATCAAATTATTAAATACTTGATTTAGCCTAGTATTGTCGGCAATAATGTAAATGTCTTTATTAGTATTTATATTTACAGCGAAATTTATTATCTTATTATCTTTAAAAACACGCTTATAATTTTGTGAAGTTTCATTTATTGTATCAACAATATTTATCTTATTATTCTCCACCTTAAGAACACCCGATTCGATTTTTGAAACATCAATAATGTCATTAATTAATACTAATAAATCATCACCTTTATTCTGAATTATATCTATATATTTATTTATATCTTCTTTGCTTAAATCATCGTCTTTCAACAAATCAGAAAAACCTATAATTGCGTTTAATGGATTTCTAATTTCATGCGACATATTTGCCAAGAATGCGGATTTTAACTGATCATTTTCTTCAGCCTTTTCTTTTGCTTTTAATAATTCTTTTTCTATTTTAATTCTTTCGGTAATGTTTTTTACAACAAAAAGAGCAACTTTCTCCTTGTTTATATAAATTATTCGGGCAGAGACTAGCCCTGTTGCTTTACTTCCATCTTTTAAGGAAAATTGCACCTCCTGATTATTGATAAATCGCCCTTTCTTTAGAAGGAAAACTAATCCTCTTAATTTTCTAGTATCGTGATAGATACCCACTTCTGATGGCGTTTTTCCTAATACATCTTCAGGTGAATATTTACTGATATCTAGAAAGCCTTTATTGATATCTAATATTTTAGCATCAAATAAGCGAATAATAATTATGGCATCTGGATTAGTGTCATAAATACTATGAAACTTATTCTCACTCTCTTGTAATTTGCGGGTTCCCTCTAATCGATTTGTTATATCCTCAAAAGCAACCATTGTAGCTTCAATACCCTTATATTTAATATGAGCACTAACAATTTCCACATCGCGAGTTTCGCCTTTAGAATTTATTAATAGCTCCGTAGACATTGGCACTTGTTTATGAGTTTTCTGAAGAAGCTTCATTCTATTAAATATGTTCATATGATTGTTTGGGTGAACAAATTTCATAATATTTTGGCCAATATATTCAGATTTATTACTATTCTCCAAATGTTCTCCATTGGCAAAATCTAGTGCAGCTTTATTTAGCTCAAATATTTCACCATTCTTATGAATAATAATAGGAATAGGAATCAGTTCGAAAATTTGAACATAGGATTTAATACTATCTTTGAGTTTATTTTCGGTCTCAACTAACTTAGTAATATCTTCACCTGTCTTTATGAAACCATGATGTTTTCCTTCTTTATTGAAAAAAGGAGAAATTTCTGCTCTTTCCCAATAGTGTTCATTATTTTTTCGTTTATTATAAAAATCACCACTCCATTGTCTATTTTCTCTTAAGTGATTCCATATGTTTTTATAAAATTCATCAGAATGATAGTTACTTCTTAATATTTCAGGTTTATTACCAATTGCTTCTTTACTACTATAGCCAGTTACTTTTGTGAATTTTTTATTTACATATATAATTTTATTATCAAGATCACTAATAGCTATAATAGCAGGGCTTTGATCTATTGCCTGACTCAATACACGAAGTTTTTGGTTTGTATTATAATGCTCTGTAATATTTTGTGTATGAGATATTATTTCTTTAAGCTCGTCATTAGAGTCATATATTCCTTTAGCTATTCTTCTAACGCGAATAGTAGAACCATCTTTTTTTATTAATTCTATTTCAACTTCAATGTTCCCTTTGGAAATAAATTTTCTAAAATTGCTTTTAAATTCTGAAATATACTTTTTCTTGAAGAATTTAGTAATGTGAGCTCCTGTTAGTTCTTCTTTTGTATAACCAATAATATTACATTCTTCCTTATTTACATTTGTAATAATACCGTCCTTATCCATAATTGTGATTCCCATAGGGGCTTCCTCAAAAACACTGGAATAAGTAATCTCAAACTCTTTGTTTTGCTTTGTTGTTAGAGTGTTTTTTGTAATATCCTCAATAATACTTAATACTAATTCGCTATTATTATTTCGCAATATCGAAGATCTTGTTTTAAGGATTAATGGATACCCCAATACTTTAGTGAAATCATGCTTTAAAGTAACAACATTTACCTTCCCACTTTTTAGTAATTCTAAGTTCTTATCTAATATTTTTATTTCATAACTATTAATAACATCATGTAAATTTAAAGGTAGAGAGCTTCCAAGTTTATTAAGTATTGATATAGTATTTGAAGATGCAAATAATAATTCGTAATTGAAATCAAAAATAGTAATCGAACCATTATATAAATTAGCAGTTGTTTGAAATTTAGTATTGCTATCAAGTAGTTCTTCTTTTTTTATTTTAAGTTTTTTTTCGGTATTGATTATATATGCTTGATAAGCAATATCGTCAGCTAAATCCTTTAATAACTCATAATGTAAAGACTTTAATTCTATGTTTTTATTGTTAACAGAAATAGCAATTAGCCCATAATTTAAGTCTTTATAAATTAATGGACTAGAAATAATATAAGAACTTGAGTTATTACATCCAACTGAGCATGTCTTGCATTGAACTTTAAAATTGTTTAAGTGAGTTTTCTTATTACTAATATTATTATTATTGATAATAATGTCGTAGCAATTTGAAATTTCTTTGCTAGTGAGAATTTTAGTTTTTTTGTTAGCGTAATATACTGTGTTATTATTATTGCTAATTATCCATGCAGAATCAAAAATATCTTTATGAGGAATAATGTTACACACTTGCTCGAAAAGCTCTTGCAGACGATTCTCCCTAAAAATTATTTTTTTAAGTTTATTATTTAACTTGAGCAGTGTTAATTCTGTATTAGTTTTGTCCATATTAGTTCAAATATGTGTAATCGTACGTTAGTTGTAGCAGGCATCAAAGGTACAATATTTTTTGTAAGTTTTGCGAAATTTAATAAATATTGTATAAGAAGTTGTAAAATTTCATAATTTTGTATATAATTTAAAAAAAACTCATTATGTTTAATAAACTTGGTACAGTAATTTTATTTTTATTCCTATTGAGCTCATGCTCATCTTCATATAATGTAATTCATGTTGAGGAAGATAATAAGCCAGAAAATTCAGAGGGTATTTATTATGCATTGCCTCGCAATGTGGTTACTATTGATATTACCGTTGAAGAAGTAAGCCGTATTTCAGGCCCATATGCTGCATATGCATCAAAGTTTTTGGGGATAAAGGATGCTGTACTTCACAATACAAAATTGTTTGAGCTGTCAGATATAAAAATTAATACATATTCAGAACCAGATCCTAAGCATTATTATTTTGTTGATCTAAGTAATTATAAGGGTTATGGTGCTCAAGATATGATGATGAGTATGAGTATGTCGGGCTTAATTCAGGATTTGAATGATAATAGTGATTTACAAATAGAGAAAGAGAAAAATGAGAAGCAAGATAAAAATGATATTGATTATTCAAAAACATTTAAATATTTTGCTGATGCAAACTTGGTGGAGAAAATTGATACAGTGGTTGAACAAGTGATTATGGACACTGTTACAGTGGAACGTATGCACTTAAAAAGAAGCTTTGTTGAAAAATCGTATGAGCAAAAGGCAAAAGAAGCATCGGAGTTGCTAATGAAAATTAAGGAGCAACGCCTTGATATTATTACGGGAGCACAAGAGATAGCTTATTCTGGCGCAACTGTAGCATATATGGCGGAGGAGCTAGCCAAGATGGAACAGGAATATATGAAGCTTTTTACGGGAGTCACTCAGCGAAACACCTTTCATTTTAGGTATTATTATTTACCTGAATCTCATGTGTATTCGGCCTCAATTCCTTTATTCAAGTTTTCTAAAACAGAAGGTATTCTTAAGGATGAAGCTATGGATGGTTTAATGGTATATATTCATGTCGATAGAGCCAGAACAACAACAACTTTAGAAAAGTTTATTGGAAATTCTGAAAATGATAAGGAATCGGATAAAGGACTCTATTATAGAATACCAGAGAGTGCGAAATTTACTATTAAAGAGGGAAGTGAGCTCAAAGCTGAGGCAAGTTTCTTGATTGGACAGTTTGGTGTTGTAACTAATTTGCCTGCCAAAAATGTTAAAGTACAGTTTTACCCTAATGGAGGAGCTATACGACGAGTGCAAATTGTTAATTAGTACGCTAAATATCAATTTTCTTGCAGTGAAATAGTTTCTTGCTGCCGTAATATTTTAATAGACAATACAGTATATTTGTTGCAGATTTATAATAGAAAACAAACACTTAGATATGAATACTAGAAGAGAACACGATTTTATAGGTGAGTTAGAAATTCCTAATGATAAGTATTATGGAATTCAGACACATAGAGCTATGGAGAATTTCTTTATTACTGGCACTCCTATTAATACAGAGCCATTTATGGTAAAGGCATTGGCATATGTTAAGAAAGCTGCAGCATGTGCAAATGCTGATTTGGGTATCTTCGATCGAAAAATTGCTGATGCAATTTGTTTCGCATGTGATGAGATTTTAGATGGTAAATATCACGATCAATTTCTTACCGACCTAATACAAGGTGGTGCTGGTACTTCAGTAAATATGAATGCCAATGAGGTAATTGCTAATGTGGCTCTTGAAAAAATGGGTTATAAAAAAGGCGAATACGAATATTGTCATCCTAATAACCATGTAAACTGTAGCCAATCAACTAATGATGCTTATCCTACAGCTTTTCGTATTGCATTATTAAAGCGTTTGGACGAATATAAAGGTTCTCTTGCTGCTCTTGCTAGTTCTTTTAGACGAAAGGGTGATGAGTTTAGCAAGGTTCTAAAAATGGGACGTACTCAGTTACAAGATGCTGTGCCAATGAGTTTGGGTTCAGAGTTTACAGGTTGGGGCAATACCATTAGAGAGGAACTTTCTCGTGTGGATAGTGCCAAAAATCTTATTCGTGAGATTAATATGGGTGCTACTGCCATTGGAACTAAAATTAATGCTCCAGAAGAATACCCTGAATTAGTTACAAAATATTTAGTGAAATTTACAGGCAGTCCGTTGTTTTTAGCTGATGATTTAATTGAAGCAACTTCTGATACAGGTGCTTATGTTCAACTTTCGGGAGTGCTTAAGCGTACTGCTGTTAAGCTTTCTAAAATAGCTAATGACCTTAGATTACTTTCTTCGGGACCTCGTACAGGTTTCAATGAAATAAATCTTCCACAAATTCAGCCAGGGTCTTCAATAATGCCAGGAAAAGTTAATCCGGTTATTCCAGAGGTTGTAAACCAAGTTGCGTTTTATGTAATTGGTGCTGATACTACTATTACTATGGCTGCTGAGGCTGGTCAATTACAGCTAAACGTAATGGAACCTGTTATTTCTTATAGCCTATTCAACTCTATATTATTCCTTTCAAGAGCTTGCGAAACTCTTCGCAAAAAGGCCGTTGATGGTATTACTGCTAATGCTGAACATACCAAAAATATGGTGATGAATAGTGTTGGTATTGTTACTCTTCTAAACCCTATTATTGGTTACGAAGAGTCATCAATCATTGCTAAGGAAGCTCTTATTACTGGCAAATCTATTCACGATATTGCTGTGAAAGAGCGTAAAGTTGTAAGCCAAGAGAAATGGGATGAACTTTTCGAATTCGAGAATTTGATTAATCCAAAATTTATAAAATAAAAGATTAAATAAAGAATAGTAAAGGGTGAAGAAAGAAATTTCTTCACCCTTTTTTGAATAATAATAAAAAAAATAAAATGGAAATATATAGACAAATAACAGCAAATAATATTGAGTTAAAAGAATATCCATTCTTAAAAGAATTAGCGATGGAAGCATATCTTTTAGAAAATGAAGAAATACTTCAATTGGATAATAGTAATTTTAGTGATGTTACAGTTCTTGATGCTGAAATAGCTCTTAAAGGTGGTCGTAAAACATCAAACCGTGATGGAAGAATTGATATCTTGTTGAACTACGGTATGGACTATTTGTCTATTGTTGAATTAAAGATAAATGAAATAAATGAGGATACTTTAATTCAACTTAATGATTATTTATTAGAACGAAAACAAATTGTAGATAAGTATCCAGAGTTTTGGGCTGATAAGGAAACTGAGCCTCAATGGGTTGGGGTGTTAGTTGGGACGTCAATATCTCCTGAATTACAAAGAAAACTTCAGGACGGTTATAAAACGGAATGTGGTATTCCAATTGCAGGTATGGTGCTTCGAAGATTTCGAGGAATGACAAATGAAATATATGTGATTGCAGATACGTATTTTAAATATAATTACTCGAATAGAGATTTATCTAAATTTGAATTTAAAGGAATAGAATTTAATAAGTCAAAATTAGTAAATGCCGTAATGAAATCATTTGTGGAAAAAAATCCAAATATTACATACTCTGAATTAGAAAAATTATTTCCAAAACATATTCAAGGTAGTAACGGTGTGTTTACAACTCATGATAAAGCACAAGAAATTTTTGATAGAACAAGTCATAAACGACATTATATTAATCCTAAGGAGCTTATACAATTATCAGATTCTGTTATTGCTACAAGTAATCAGTGGGGAATCGATAATATTAATAGATTTGTTAAGCATGTAAATAATATGGATAATGATTTTAAAATAGTTATTAGTAGTTAATACTGTAAGTTATTAGTTCAATATTTTCGGATTTAATTTTATGCATAAAATACCTTACTTTTGCTTAGAGGTATTACTTTCGTTTATATAATAATACTGTAAATGATTTTCAATAATCATATTTACTATTATAAGAATACCCAAATAATTATTTTGAAAATAT
>Ga0256842_1001917_pt1 | contig 15831 bp, 6 predicted proteins | sample 4559240metaG_FD_185973 | JGI IMG/M metagenome (GOLD analysis project Ga0256842, IMG submission 185973) | Hydrothermal vent microbial communities from Guaymas Basin, Mexico - 4559-240 | ecosystem: Environmental > Aquatic > Marine > Hydrothermal vents | place: Mexico: Guaymas Basin | collected...
TGGTTAAGGGAGTGGTGGTTGAGGCAGACCGCACTACCGAAGTGAACTTCCGCCTAAAAGCCACAGTGTTGAAAGAGAAAGAGATCGTCGTCGTGGCAAAGGCACCTACCATCAAGAAAGACCTCACTGCAAGCGTGAATATAGTCAAGGGAGAAGAAGTCCAGACCCTTCCTGTCTCCGACGTTGCTCAGGTTGTTACTCAGCAAGCTGGCGTTGTTTCCCATGGGGGGCTCCACATCCGTGGTGGTCGTGCAGGAGAGGCCGTGTATGTGGTTGACGGTGTGGAAGTCCGTGACCCCTATGGCGGCGCAACCCAGGCCTCGATCCCTCTGCTTGCCATGGAAGAGACGGAAATCAGCAAGGGTGGTTTCGATGTGGATCAGGGCACAGCCGCATCCGGAGCAATCAACGTTATTACTAAGGAAGGTGGACCGAGATATGAATTGGCACTCTATTACAATACTGGAGATTTTTCCTTCCTGGGCGATAAGTTTCAGGCTATTATGGACGCCAATAACGGTGATCCTTACTACCATCTGTTGAAAGATATTGATGCCGGTAAACTCGATGGCGTGGTCAAAGATAGCGCAACACTTCGCGATTATCTTATGGATCCCGTCGGAAAACACAAAGAACTGCCAAAGCACTTTGAGTTTGCTATAGGTGGTCCCATACTCCCGACTAAGAGGAAGGGAGCTAAATTCTTCATATCCGGTTATTCCGACAGGAGCAAAAACAGATTTCCTGTGTCCGAGAATACTAAATGGAATAACTGGGAAGAAAGGTATCAGTGGAAATTTAGCATTCCGGCGGCCAACTTCAAATTCTTCACAAGTGGTTTCCTGACTCAAAGTCATGATAAGAGTTACTCAGCTGATTGGCGTCTCGCTCTTGACCATCTTTACGATAACACGCAGCGTCTCGCTCAGGTTATTGTGGGAATGAACTACTTGTTTGGCACAAAAGCTTACCTTGAGATCCGTGGCGGATTCTTCGATAACGACTTCCTCCAGAACGTTATAGAGGATGCCGATGGAGATGGTATAGATGATTTTGCTGATAGGGACGAAGATGGATACATAGAGGTTGACTACGATTACTTCATTGATGCCAATGGTGATACGGTTGATATCAATACACTTTATGGTGGAATTCTTGATAGTGGAGATGGCTGGGTTGAACTTCCCTATTACTGGTGGGATTCCAAGATTGTCAGCCTCTATCCGACGATCGGAACAGGACCTGCGTGGTGGCCTTCTGATACCTCTCAATTCCCGAACACTTATGGCTGGGGCCATAAGACAAGAAAAGACCTTATAGTCGTTGTGCTCCCGGATGGCAGAGTTGTCTATGGTGAGCAGGGCAATGGTGACACTGTGGTTACACTTAATGGCGATAAATTTGGCTACAGCAAGCTTCTCCTTAAGATAGGAAACCAGTATATCGGAGATTCACACACATGGCCAAGAAGCCAGTGGTATTATGGACATAGCCGCACATATTCGTTCACAGCAAGGTTTACTGGACAGGTTACTAAAGCCCATGAGATACTTGCTGGTTTCGAATACAAGAAATTTGACATCAAACGTTATGGTGCTGATTACGCATCTGGTGGAAACTTCTACTTCACATTTGTTAACCTCCCGTTCGTTGAAACGAGGGGGGTGAAGTGGTTCGAAAAGTATCCTACCAAACCTTACACATTCGCTGCTTACATCAGGGATAAGATCGAGATCGAGGGAATGGTGGCTAAGGTTGGAATCCGCTACGATTACCTTAATTCCGATGGTTGGATTCCGGGAGATTCCACTGATCCATTTGATTTCGATCCGATTACCAACTGGGGCTTCATAAAGAATCCAGTTAAGGCTAAGCCGAAGTGGCATTTGAGTCCTCGTATAGGTATTTCTCATCCCATTTCTGAAAGGGATGTGTTGCATTTTACCTATGGACACTATTATCAGCTTCCGCCCCTTGCTTACATGATCCGTGACTATGTGTTCTCAGGTGCCTTCCCGATTCTTGGTAACCCTGACCTCAGCCCTGAGAAACAGATTGCTTACGAGCTTGGCATAAAACACGCCTTTACCAATACTATCGTCCTTGGAGTGACGGCTTACTACAAAGACATCAAGGGCTGGTCAAGGATTAAGATGATCTATCTGCCCGGCGGAAGAAACTATTCCACCTATGTGAACGAAGACTACGCTGATGTCAGAGGCATAGAGTTTGACTTCAACAAGCGTCCGGGTGGGGCTTACTTCCCCTATTTCGGTCTGGGAATTTCCTATACTTATCAGATAGCTAAAGGGAGCTTCTCCAATCCGGGCGATGCATACAACTGGGCATGGCGCGGTTATCCGATGCCGGATCAGGAGCATCCGCTTGACTGGGACCAGAGACATACACTTCTTGTTAACTTCTCCATCATTTCGCCCAAAGGCAAGCCGCTCGGCCCGATCGACGATTGGGGAATCAGCATACAGCACTCTTATGGAAGTGGTTATCCTTACACACCGCCGATCAAGACCACACGTGAAGCTATGGAGTTGATAAACTCTAAGAGATTGCCTTCTACTCAGAACACCAACCTCAGGATTTACAAGAACTTCACTCTTGGCCCGGTGAGAATAAGGACGTTCTTCGATATCTATAACCTCTTCAACGTCAGGAATCTTACGGGATTCTCCAGCGTGGAATGGTATGAACAGTTCGGTGATCCTGAAGGTGAAGAAAAGACCCCGACAGTCTGGTCGTCCCGCAGAACAATACATTTTGGCGTTGAACTCAGGTGGAATGAAGGCCAGTAAACGGGAGGATTTACCATGCGGAAATTTTTAACCCTTTTGACGCTGTTCCTGATTGGAACAGCCCTTAATGCAAGAGTTTGTCACATGGTGCCGATTGGTGACGGCACCTACTACATGTTGGGCGGCAAGGCACGTCCCAGTGTCAGCTATTTTAATATGACTACTGCAGAAGTGTGGAATGCGATGTCCAACACCGGTGGGCTTGGTGGAGAACTGGGACAGGGATATTACGGCTACACATGGCCCGGTGGCGCTTCCGTGAATAACTATTACCTCTGGAACAGCTACTTCTGGATTGGGGCTAAAATTAACGACGAAGTTTACGTCACGGCTCACGATTACCCTGCTGGGGAATGGAGGCCATCGGAGGGCCCATCTCCTATATTTATGGGGACGGGCAAAGGTGTTTATGATGTTGTGGTGGCCTGGGATGACTTCAATGACAACCCCGGGAACGCTCCAGGTAGACATCTCGGTATCAAAGTGATTGTGAGGACAATGCAGTGGCCTCATGACCCTTATAACAAAATTATTCCTTATGAGATATTTATAACTTACGATTCTACAAAATGCGATATAGACGGACATACTGGGGTACTGGACAGCCTGATGCTGGGCATAGTGTTCGATGCCGACGTTTGCGGCGCAGATCAGTCCGACCCTCACATTGATGACCTTGTGTCATTCGATGGCTGGGTGAATCATGAGTGGGATAATAACCACTTCTTTATTTCCCCAACCGATAGCTTTGCACTCCTTCCGGACAGTTTTGAGACTGTCCCAGATGGAATACCTGATCAGTATATCATCTGGGGTGATGAGCCAAATGAGCATGTTATACCCGAAGATGCTGATACCATAGTTATCCATCGTGCAGAAGGAGATACTACGATTCTCGGATACGTGTTCCCGCGCGGTATGTCCTATGTATATGACGGAGATAACCCGAATGTTCCTGGGAATGATGTGAGTGAAGACGGTATGTGCCCCGGATATATCGGCGGAGCTTGGATATACACACCTCCATCTCCGTCTGACTCTGTGGTTACGCTCCCTAATGGACATACTCTCAGATTTGTTAGGCCATGGTCACATAACTGGTGGAACTGGGAGACTGACCCATCTGCCGACGAAGATCGATATAACTATATGATGGGACGTCATCCCGGAACGAAATTCTACAGATATGCTCCCCATCCATGGGATATTGGAGCACAGGAGTTCGACTACCGCTTCCTGACATCGGTCGGTCCATTCCAGATAGCCCATGGTGAAACCCTTAAATTCGTGTTTGTTGGTGTGGTGGGATATGGACTCAACGGTGGAGCGGATGATTATTGGCATGGTGGCAGCTGGCAGCCAGGTGCAAGGCAGCTTGTTGAATGGGCATATAAGGCCTATTACACGGGCGATACCCTTGCAGACCCCGCACATCCCACTCCGCCCATTATAGGTCGTCCGCTTGGACCGGCTGATCACGAGCACTGGCAGATCCCGATTCCGCCTGTATCCCCGACTCTGGTCTACTCTGCGACAAGCCGTGGTGTCAGCCTCGTGTGGGATGCGCAGCCTGAATATACGGTTGATCCACGTAAAGGATATTGCGATTTTAAAGGCTATCGCGTCTATCGTGCTAAATATGTGCCTTCCAACTGGGAACTTATAGCGGAGTTCGACAAAAACAGCTTCCCGAACGGTGAAGTGCCTCACTCTTATGTGGATTCCGTCGGGGTTGTCCCTGGATTCCCGTATTACTACGTGGTTGTCGCCTATGACGAAGATGGCCTTGAAAGTCCAAAGAACAATTACAAGAAGGATAGTGAGGGTAATCCTGTGGATGTTGTCATCCCGACTACTTCTCAGGAGGCGCTTGATAAAGTTTATGTAGCTCCCAATCCCTATATTGGCTCTGCTCCGTGGACGGCCACGGAACTCGCTGATAAGATCGAATTCCACAATCTTCCTTCGAGCTGCCGGATAAAGATATTCACCCTCAGCGGTGATCTTATAAAAGACATTGAGCACGTTGGTGCCGGTTCGGAAGCCTGGAACCTCCTCACTGATGAAGGGATTAAAGTGGCGAGCGGAATCTACATCTACAAGATTGAGACTCCAGATGGTAAATATAAAATCGGCAAATTTATGATTTTGAAGTAGTCAGGAGGAACGGGAAATGAAATCGATCAAATATTTTGTTCTGCTTGCGCTTGTCAGTGGGCTTGGTGCCCAGAGCTTTACTAAAGTTGGAACCGCTGGCGCCAAGTTCTTAAATATCGGCCTCAGCCCCCGTGCCATGGGTATGGGCGAGGCCTACGTGGCTGTGGCCAACGATCCGTCAGCCGTGTTCTGGAACCCTGTTGGACCGGCCAACCTCAAAGGCGATGCCGTTTTCATAGGCTACATGAACTGGATTGATGGGATGGTTACTCCTGCTGTTGCCTATACCCATGATCTTAAACTGATCGGGAAAATTACAGCGATCTTGAGCGGGACGAGGATCGGCGGAATGCAAGAGGCCATTGTCGATGAGGATCCTAATACTCCAGAACTCACAGGTAAAGAATTTGCTTATAACGCTGCACAGATCGGTATAGGATACGCTAAATACTATACGGATAAATTCGCTGCTGGTGTGGTTTTTAAAGCTATTTATGAGGGATATGGATCATATACAAGTGCCACTTCATTTGCTATCGATGCTGGCACCTATTTCTGGACAGGATACAAGACGCTCAGAATCGCTATGACTCTTCAAAATCTTGGTGCCGATATGAAACCTTCAGGGACATATATGCAGAAAGTGATGCAGGGTTCCGATCTTGTGGATATCCCTTACGAATACAGAAATTACCCTCTGCCGATGGTTTTCAAGATCGGTGCTGCTATGGAAGCCATTGATAAACCTGACATGAAACTTACTGTTTCCTTTGAGGCCACACATCCCACGGATAACGAAGAGACTATCTCCATTGGAACTGAATTTGCCTACAAAAACATGCTTTTCCTCCGCGCTGGATACAGGATAGCCGACCCCAATAGTTATGTCTGTGGTCTTGGAACCGGATTCGGATTCAGGCTCAAGAACCTCTCTCTTGACTATTCCTTCAGTGACATGGGATTTTTGCCTGATGTCCACAGGATCGGTTTTTCCTATAACTTTTAAAAGAGGAGGACAGTGCGATGCTTAACATCATTTTAGCCCTTACTTTGATCAACGGTGGGGGTGGCGGAGGTGGAGGTGGCCTCCCCCAGGTGGGCGATACCCTTTCTGTGTGGGTTGATGATTTCAATCTGATTCTTGGAAGGCACAAAGAGACTGCACAGGTTCGTGGATTGACACAGGACCTGTATATCCTGTTTCCTTACGTTGAAATTCCCATCCGGTCAATAAACTCTTTCCACGGATATGTCGTCGCTGGAAGCGATGGAGCTTCGTTTTATACATCGACGAATTATGGATCTTTCTGGCAATCTGCAGCCTATTACAACAATTATGCCAAACACGTCATTATTGATAGTGTGCTTGTGGGATCTCAAACCAATGTGGTGACATTTGTAGCTGGTTATGATACCGTTGGTTATGCAATGACTTTTGGGGCATCTGCTACTCCGGTTGTTAACGACACCCTTGGTCAGGTGTTCGATATTTCAATGGTGTTCTCGGATCAGACCCACAACATTATAGGTGCTGTGCTTTACGCTGCTACAGAACACGGGATCGCGGTGATACATACTCATGTCGCTCCACCTCTCTGGACATTTGAATTTTCTTTAGGCGGAGTTACGGATTCCACATTTGCGGTTTATGCTACTCCTGATAGCGTATATGCCGGTCGCAGCGATGGTCTGTATGTGTGGGACGGTTCCTCATGGAGTCAGATCTCTGGTGTCAATGGCAAGGTCGGGAAGATAGAGAGATGCAACAGTGGGCTTCTGATTGCTACAAATCAGGGGTTGTTCCTTTACAGCGGCGGAAATGTTCAGCAGATTGCTACAGGAGATGTTCTGGATGTCGCTGCCGTGGGAGGCAAGATTGGGATAGTCAAAAACGATACCCTTTACCTTACCTCTGATGGTGGCACTACATGGGAACCACAGGATATACCTGCTGAGGTCTATTCTGTTGGAGCACTTGCCGATGAAAACACATTCCTTGCTGGCACAAAGATTGGTGTTTACCGTTACTACGAAGACCAACACAGATGGATGAACGTAAGTGAAGGAATAGGTGCCATAGTGAGCGATGCGCGCGTGGAGGCGCTTTTAGCAACTGCGGGTGCTGCTTTCGACGGCATACCGGATAGTGTATCCAGTTTACTCGGTGTAAGCAGGGATTCTATCTACGATGCCGACGGCGATTCCAGAATCTATCTCTACACTACGAGCCTTGTTATAAGCGGTAATGTAGGGACAAGGTTTATACCTGCTTACTTCGATCCCCATGATGAAGATACTTCTGCCGAAGACACGATGTCCAGCAGAAGAGAACTTATTGTTATTAACAAAATGCAATTCAATGCATTTACTGATACGGTAGCTCTTCGGAGATTGCTTACCTATTTCTATTCTAAATACGTTGTCTGGGCACTTGATCAAGATGAAGAGGCGTGGGCCTCAGCTGGAATGTCTTCCCTCCTCACTTTCCTTGTAACTGGAATTGATATGAAAAATGGATTGGATGAGTCCTGCAGCGTGGAATCTAATCCGAATCAGTATCCTTTCACTTATCCGACAGATTGGCGCCCAACACCACTTGTGAGAGATGGAGATAGAGATCGATTGTTCCTCTTCTACGAATATGTTTATGAAAGGTTTGGGCTTGACTTCGTAAAAAGTCTATTCACTAATGAGGACAACGGATTGAAACCTATTCAGGAAAAACTGGAGATGGAAAACATTGAGCTCGCCGATTTCATCGAAGACTGGCAGTTCGCTAACTACATAGATAATCCGGATAGCACCTTCTACGACGGAAAATACGGCTACAGGAACATAGATATTGAAGTTACCCCGGCTGCCTTCTCCCCGGATGGAAACATGTATACCGTGATGCCTTGGGGCGCTATTTTCCTGCAAAACACCGGCGAAACGAATGTGTTCGTATTCAACGCTCAGGATGATGCTGAACTGAATCTTTATCTCATAGATAAAGAGACAAACACAATAAATCCGATTTCTCTCGACGATAGAAAGAGAGCAAGGATCGAATTCCCTGCCAATGAAGTTGTGATGATCTATCAGCCTGCTCTCAAAAACCCGAAGTTTTATGCTTCTGCGGACACAATTGTTCCGGAACCTGACACGGGCATTTTCATCATGCAGAACAAACTCATGCCCCATGTTGTTGACGCCTATCTCGCCACCACCGGGCTCGTTTATAGTGACCTCCTGAAACCCTATCCGGAGATGTGGGCGTTCTACAATGCCGATACCTTCAGATATCCTATGTCCCTTTATACCTATCACGACGTATATCTTTACAATGTGCAGACCCCGATGGAAGTTCCCGAAGGTGCCGAAAGAAGATTCGATGTTGTGATGTATTACCAGGATCTGAGCGGAAATGAGAAACTATCCGATACGACAGAACTGGTCATCAAGAGGTTCCTTGAAAGCGGCGGCTCCCTTGCAATCGATGGTGGAAATTGCATCATTTCTGTCCCGGTCAACGCTTTCAATTTTGCCACGACTGTTGTCGCTGTCGCCAACCCTCGTGTCAACCCGGTTATTAACGGTGAAGATGGGGTTTCGAAGATTTATACCATCGGGAACGGTTCGATGACCCTGAACGTCCCTGCTGAAATTACCATCAGGGTTCCTTCTGATCTCATGGATGATCCCGCAATTTACAGATGGAATGGCAACACTTGGGAAGCACTTTCGACAGTATATGACCCTGTGAGGCACGTGGTTATCGCCAGGACCGATAAGCTTGGATCTTTCCAGGTGAGATACGGAACACCTGAGTCTCTTGTTTTGAATTTTGCCGTCAGAAATCCGATAACCAGCAAGGTTGTCGCAGTTGACTACTCACTTCCTGAGGTGAAAGAGGTCAGAATGGCGGTCTATGATCTCACGGGACGTCTTGTCCGGGAGCTTTACAACGGCAAACTGAACGCAGGTAAAGGAACAATCATATGGGATCTCAGGGATAACAATGGCGCTTCGGTTGGTTCCGGAATCTACTTCTTGAACGTGAAAGCCGGTGAATTCAACCGTGTAAACAAAGTCGTTATAGTTAGGTAATCGGGAGGTCCAACAATGAAGAAACTTGCACTTTTATCGGTGATCTTTTTGGTGATAGCGGGATGTGGGGTCAAAATGGACGAGCCCACTCCCACTGTGAATGCAGATATCCTGATCGAGCACGGCTGGAATGCATACGATTCCGGCCATTTTGAAGAGGCCAGGGCTGCATTCGATTCGGTTTTCCTCTTCTCTGTCGATAAACCTGAAGCTTTTACCGGTCTTGCATGGTCTCTTATCCAGCTTGGCCGTTACGAGGAAGCGCTTCCATACCTCAGGCTCGCTATGACAGCTGATCCCCGTTACTACAAACCTATAGTAACGCCCGTTACTGACGAAATGGACACAGCCCACCTCGATTCCGTGGTCTATGAAGCTTACACAGTGTATTACTATGAGATTCCGACGAAACATCGCCCTGTTACTGCATTCAAGAGCGTCAAACTTGGAGCACAGTTCTATAACATACACTGGATAACGGATACCTCGGTTGTCGTGATTGCCCCAAGCAACCCCAGAGATTCAGTGGTGTTCACACTCAACTATGAATATGCTACTTTGAATGACCCGGATCTGAATATAGAGATTGTGCCGCAGGTGGGAATAGGATTGATGGCGGCGAATTTCGGACTTGGCGAATATGATGCAGCTATCTCCGGTGCAAAAGCCGCGATACACTATATCGGCGATACCTTGAGCTTCAACCATTATCCGGGACTCAGCAGAAGGGATATTGACATCGCTCTGGCAACCATTTACCTTAAAGCAGGTTACTATAAGAATGTGGTTGATATTCTGGAAGCGCTCGATCCGGAGTTTGATTTTCCTGACAATCAGGATCCTTACGATGCGAATAACATCTACATTTTGATCAATGAATTAAACAACTTATCTGGACACTAAAAAGGAGGTAGTCCTATGCGTAAGGTGCTATATGTTGTGTTAACACTGCTCTTTGTTGTGGGCACAGTGAATGCCTACAATACAAGGGCATACAGTATCACAGGTGATGACGGCCCTGTGCCCGCCTATACTAATGGCAGCAAAGTGGGATGGCGGCATACATTCGGAGCTGCTGGCGACATCAGGTCAAACCTCGGCACACCGGGCAAAAACATTGCCGCTTACCAGAACAACGTCGTCGTGATCTGGGCCGACACGATGGGCTATGACCCTGCAAACGGTTATGTGCTCGGTTATCTGAGGACAGCGTATTCTAACGATGGCGGCATAACCTGGACCTCACCGTTCAACCTCACCACCTATCCGATGAGGCGTTACTATCCCGGCGTTACCTTCGACCAGGTTACGGGGAAGGTCTGGTTTGTCTGGCAGGAGGGTCCTCCGGGATATCCTAACAGCCTTATCAAAGTTGCCACAGACATTGCTTTCCCCTATGGCGTGTTCCAGACCTACACGATGGATACTTCTCTCAACAATAACGTCTGGCTTCCTGCTATCGACGCCAATGGTGACACCATCATAGTGGTTGGTGCCGATATCGGCTTCGGTGGCACAGCGGATGCCTACTACTGGCTCAGCACCGATGGTGGCGCAACATGGTCCACTCAGAGGGTGCTCAACCCGAATATGGATGGCCAGGATGTGCCTATACCAAGGATTGGCCCGAACGGCTATGTGGCATTCTATGGTCAGTATATCAACGTCTATGGTGCTGATACAGTGGATGCCCCTTACTTCATTGAAGCGCATGTGGACGGCGACAGCCTCGTGATCGACCGTTTCGTCGATATCTTCAATGAGCTTGGTGGGCCTCTCTATCCTGGCGCCACTGGCTGGTGGTATACCTATGACTTCGTGCTTGATGCCAACAACAAACCTCACATCGTTGTGAAATTCGGAACCGGAAGCTATGAGTATGGCGATGTCTGGCACATCTATCCGACAACCGGCTCTCCCGGTAACTGGGGCGGCTGGCAGGCCGATCTCCTTGTCGGTCTTGGCAACGGTGCAACCGTGGCCACACAGCCCAATGTGGCATTCGATCCTTCCAGAAACACATTGGCTGTGATCTACAAAGCCATCTTCCTCAGGGACAGCACCGACACCGTGGGTGCACCTGATATCGGGCGTGGATTCCTTGATTTGAATTCCAATACGTGGGTTGATTATGGTGCAGATGTGGTGGATGATGCTGACGAAGAAGCTGTCGAACTTGCACGTATTGTTGTCGATGGCGTCGCACATGCAACGGGCATCATCGATCAGAACGCTGACGTGCTTGAGGTTGGCTATACGGCCTTTGTTGGTATCGAAGAGGAGCCTGTTGTTCGCAATGCCTTCGCTCTTGCTCCGGTGAGGACGCTCACAAGGGGTGAGGTTGGCGTTAAGTTCTCCCTGCCCAAGAGCGGAAACGTGACCGTGAGTGTGTTCGATGCAGCTGGCCGTAAGGTCGCCACGATCTACAACGGCATGATGGAGGCTGGCAGCCACACACTCACATGGAATGCTCCCAGGACAGGCGTCTACTTCATCAACCTCAACTTCGAGAACACAACTGCGACTACTCGCGTGATTGCTGTCAGGTAATTACCGATTTCTGCCTGTAACGCAGGGCTGGAGGGTCACACCTCCAGCCCTTTTTCTTTTTGGTGTAATGTTTTTCCCCTGCTTTGTTGACATAGCCCTCGTAAATTGATATTCTAATGCCGGTTGTTATAAGAGCTTTGTTGATCTGTTTGAGGCAATTGATCCTGAGTTCGACTTACCAAACAATGCGGCCCCTTATGATGCTAATTACGTTTACATTTTGATGAATGAGCTGGTGAACCTATCGGGTTCGTCGGATTGATTGACATTTAAAAAGGAGGTTGCGATATGCGCAAAATGTTATATGTTTTGTTGATGTTGCTCTTTGTTGTGGGCACAGTGAATGCCTACAATACAAGGGCATACAGCATTACCGGTGATGATGGCCCTGTGCCCGCCTATACCAATGGCAGCAAGTTGGAATGGCAGTATGTCTTCGGGGCTGCTGGTGACATCAGGTCTAACCTTGGCACACCGGGCAAAAACATTGCCGCTTACCAGAACAACGTCGTCGTGATCTGGGCCGACACGATGGGCTATAACCCTGATAGCGGTTATGTGCTCGGTTATCTGAGGACAGCATATTCTACCGATGGCGGCGCGACATGGACCACGCCCTTCAACCTCACCACTTATCCGATGGTGCGTTACTATCCCGGCGTGACATTTGATCAGGTGACTGGTAAGGTCTGGTTTGTCTGGCAGGAGGGACCTCTGGGATATCCTAACAGCTTGATCAAAGTTGCCACCGATATGGAATTCCCTTACGGTGTGTTCCGGGTCTGGACCATGGACACCACCCTCAACAACAATGTCTGGGTCCCCGCAATTGATGTTAACAGCGATACCATCATTGTGGTTGGTGTTGATATCGGGTATGGTGGCACATTCGACGCATACTATTGGATGAGCATAGACGGTGGCAACACATGGTCCACTCAGAGGGTGCTTCATCACTACACGGTCGGCCAGGATACGCTCATATCCCGCGGCCAGGATGTGCCTATACCTCGTATTGGTCCCAACGGTTATGTGGCATTCTATGGCCAGCATATCAATATCTATGGTGCCGACACCGTATATGCTCCTTACTTCATTGATGCCCATATTGATGGTGATAGCCTTGTGGTTGACAGGTTTGTTGACATCTTCACCGAGCTTGGCGGCCCTCTCTATCCTGGCGCCACTGGCTGGTGGTATACCTATGACTTCGTGCTTGATGCCAACAACAAACCTCACATCGTGGTGAAATTCGGAACCGGAAGCTATGAGTATGGCGATGTCTGGCACATCTATCCGACAACCGGTTCTCCCGGCAGCTGGGGCGGCTGGCAGGCCGACCTGCTCGTTGGATATGGCAACGGAACTCCTGTTGCCACGCAGCCTAATGTGGCATTTGTTCCTCCCACCAACAAGTTGCTTGTCATTTACAAGGCTAAATTCCAAGGGGATAGCACAAACCCAAGCGGTGTGCCTGATATTGGCCATGGCATGCTTGATCTGAATACTAATGAATGGACAGACCTGGGTCCTGTTGGGCAAGTTGACGATGCCGATGAAGAGGCTGTGGAGCTTGCCCGCATTGTATTCACCGATCATGGCTACGCCACGGGTTTGATTGATCGGAGTGCCGATGTGCTTGAGGTGGGCTATCTCCAGGTCCCGATGGGTATCGAAGAGGAGCCTGTTGTCCGCAATGTCTTCGTTCTTGCTCCGGTGAGGACACTCACAAGGGGTGAGGTTGGCGTTAAGTTCTCCCTGCCTAAGAGCGGAAACGTGACCGTGAGTGTGTTCGATGCAGCTGGCCGTAAGGTCGCTACGATCTACAACGGCATAATGGAGGCTGGCAGCCACACACTCACATGGAATGCTCCAAAGACAGGCGTCTATTTCGTCAACCTCAACTTCGAGAACACAACTGCGACTACCCGCGTGATTGCTGTCAGGTAATTGCCGATCTCTACCTGTGTTGCAGGGGCTGGAAGGTCACACCTCCAGCCCTTTTATTTTGGTGTTATCAAGTTAGCCTCTGCTTTATACTCAAAATCAATCATTCAGGGTAAATAAATCCAAAATCAGGAGGTGTGTATGTTAAGACTGTTGCTAACCATAGCAATATCGGCATCGGCTCTCTCAGCAGGAGTGATAGCTCCCGAATTCAGGGCCAAACTGGATGGAATGGGCGACCACGAAATGGTCCGCGCCATTGTGCTTATGAGGGATATTCCGAGCTTTGCCACATTGAAATCTGTTGGTAAGAGAAATGTGGCGGCGTATTTGAGAGATCTGGCGACAAGATCCCAGAAAGACGTGCTTGCATGGCTCGAGAACCACAAAGAAGGTGTGGATTACGTTTATCCGTTCTGGGTGGTGAATGGTTTTGCGATCAGAGCTGAAAAACAGGTGATACTGAAGCTGGCAGCTCGTGATGATATTGGAATCATAGAAGAAGACGTCAAAGCCAAACTTTACAGGGATAAAGAGCTTTCTGGTCCCAAAGCTCCCATGCCGATTCAATGGAACGTAAGAAAGATAAATGCCGATTCTGTTTGGGGACTTGGATACAACGGAGCTGGCGTCCTTGTGGGAGTGATGGACACCGGCATAGATCCGGATCATCCTGCTCTTGAGGGCAGATTTTCCGGGCTATGGAACGATTGTATTAACCACAACCCTGAACCTTACGATCCCGATTCTCATGGCACGCATGTGTCCGGAACTATCGCTGGCGGTGGACGCTGGGGTATAGGTGTTGCACCTGGAGCGCAGATTGCCATGGCAAGAGTTGTTGGCGCAGGAGGCGGTTTTAGCTCCCAGATCCTTCAGGGATTCCAGTGGTATGTGAGTCTTGTCTCCGATTCCGGATATGACATTAAAGTTGTGAGTAACTCATGGGGCAATTCCAACCCTAATTCCACGGCGTTCTGGAACGCAGTTCTCTCATGGCGCGCAGTTGGTATTATCCCGGTTTTTGCTATAGGAAACGATGGGCCATCGTCCGGGACTGCCGGCACACCGGGCAACTTCCCAACCGTTATTGGTGTGGGCGCCACGAACTATCAGGACCGTGTGTCCTCGTTTTCAAGCCGTGGGCCGGCACCCAACAGGTATCCATGGAGTGACACAACTAATTGGCCATATCCCGATTGGAACTACTTGAAACCCGACATTTGTGCTCCGGGTGAAGGCATCATGTCATCGGTTCCGGGTGGCGGATATGCTACATGGCAGGGCACATCAATGGCCACGCCGCATGTTGCTGGTGTTATTGCACTTATGCTTTCCAAAAATCCCGATCTCGACTTTGATCAGGTCTACAGCATCCTGACGTCCACTGCGTTCCAGCCTGCAGCTGGCGGTTCATATCCTAACAACGACTATGGATGGGGCAGGGTTGATGCTCTCGCAGCGGTCAATGCTGTGCCTGAACCCACAGAGCCCAACCTTGTGCTTATTGACTATTCCATAACGCCGGCATCCGGCGGTGAGCGTCTTATGCCCGGCGATACAGCCAACGTCGTGGCCACTATCACCAACATCTCCTCCGTGACGGCTTCAGGTGTCACCGCCACACTTACCTCGTCCGACCCTTATGTGACGATAATTAACGGCAACTACACCTACGGCGATGTGAACCGCGGCGATACACTTGTTAACAGCACACCGTTCACTTTTTACGTTTCACCTTCGACTCCGGATGGCTATGACCTCGCTCTTACCCTCACCCTCCAGACATCAACAGGCTATACGAGGGAATTTGCTCTTACCGCTTCTGTTGGAGTCCCCAGAGTAGATGTGGCTGATATCCATGCGGCACGTGCAACATTCTCACTGACTTCTAATGGCGCCTTAGGTTATTGGGACGACCAGCAGTCCGCTGGAAGTGGATTCGTTTACAACGGCACGCAGACCCTGTTCTACGGCTCAATGGCGGCCGGTAATTCCTCTAACTATGTGGTCGATAACTGGTATGAGCACAGCACCACCGATGGTGACTGGCAGCCCACCACCGATCCACCGGGCAGGCTCTACTACATGGAGCCGGGCGCACCGCCGTGGCACGGCAACGAGCAGGTCTGGGGCATGGTGATCGATTCCGGCCATGCCACGCCAAAGGGCCTTGCTGCCGAGTTTATAGGCTGGGCTCAGGATGAGGATGCTTACGGCGATTTCATCATCACGTCCTACAAATTCAAGAACCTCGGCACGGAGACGCTCAACGACC
>Ga0256842_1001918_pt1 | contig 15826 bp, 17 predicted proteins | sample 4559240metaG_FD_185973 | JGI IMG/M metagenome (GOLD analysis project Ga0256842, IMG submission 185973) | Hydrothermal vent microbial communities from Guaymas Basin, Mexico - 4559-240 | ecosystem: Environmental > Aquatic > Marine > Hydrothermal vents | place: Mexico: Guaymas Basin | collected...
TGCTTAAAAAACCAGTTCAGAACTGGTTTTTGTAAAGGTTTTATTTTATAATATTTTAAAAAAAGAAACTTTTTTTCTGACTTAACTCATGACTGAAGTCAAAAGTGTGCAGTCAGGTTTCATCAATTTTCATATCAGTTCCAAATAATTCTTCCATTTGCTTATTGTTATCAAAATTTACATAGCCGTCTTTTCATAAACAATTTCACCAAATTTTTTCATAAGCCAAGTTTTTCCAACTTGCCTTGCACCTTTAATAATTAATGGCTTTTTATTTTTATTTTTTTCCACTTATATAAATTATTCATAGCATTTCGATACATATTATCACCTCTCTATGTCCAATATATCTCGAAATCACATAATTTACAACGAATTTAATAATCGCTTTTACACTTTTACGAACGAAAAAATATAAAAATGCATTCAAATATTAATTTTAAATAAAAAAAGAGAATCTCTAATTAAGAAAATCCTCTATCTTATATATTATTTACTTTCAACCTGTGCATACAATATTGCTGTTATATTGAAAATTGTTTTTGTCACATTATGTTTATTTGTCATTTTTGTTTATATATTTTTTATATCATCTATAAAGTATTTTTTTCGGTTTTGAGATACCAAATATTCGGATAAAACACTTTAACTGTATTATTTGTTAATCTTGAATAAGTATACTCTACTCATCAAGCTTTTTGATAATAATTTCTTTTACTCTACCAACAGTACCATCTTTTAACATGACTTTGATGCCATGATGATGATTCGGTGATTTAGTAAGAAGCTTTTGAACTATTCCTTCTGTTAATTTTCCTGAACGTTGGTCTTGCTTTTGAACTACCATAACTTTACTTCCAACTTTTATATTCTCTCTTTTAGTTCCTGACATATACACCCTTTCGTATTAACAATATCTAAAACAACATATTTTCTTCATACACATCATATTGATTTCTGCCTTTACGTTTTGCATTATAAAGACCTAAATCAGCAATATATATCATATCTTTAACCTCTGATATCATATGATATTTTGTATTCATAACACCAACACTTAATGTAATTTGAATTTCCTTATCTTCATCTTCTATATATATTTTATTGTTTCTAACAGCGTTAATAATTTTTTCAGCCATTTTTTTTGCTTCAGAAAGATTTGTGAATTCCATTATAGCAACGAATTCATCACCACCATATCTTCCAAATACATACCTGTCTCCAATTATTTCTTTACAAAGTTCAACCGTTTTTTTAATTACTTTATCTCCAGCTAAATGACCATAAGTATCATTTACTTTTTTAAAATAGTCAATATCAAACATTAAACAAGAAACAGATTCCTTCTGTAGCTTATTATAAAATGCAATCTCTTCTAATTTTTCTTCAATTCCTTGACGGTTAAAAATTCCTGTTAAAAAATCTCTTTTCGCTTCACTATCTTTATCATAATACTTTCCCCAAAGCTGATCATAAAAAGATTCCAAAGCTTTTGATTGCTCTACAATTTTTTTATTACTTAATTCAAGCATTTTATTTTTCTCTTCTATTTCTTTATATCTTTTATGTCGTTCTTTAACTTGATGTTGAATTTCTAACGAAAGAGTTAGTTGATCCAATTCTTCCTCTTTTATTTTATGCATTAAATCAATATATAATTTTTGAGTAAATGCTAAATTTTTATAATCTTTATTTTCATTATATATTTGAATAACAGCTTCATAACTTTCTTGCAGTAAAACATTATCATTATATTCTTTTAAAAGGTTAATAGATTCATTAAAATATTCTAATGCTTTTCCCTTATTATTATTCTTATAAAAATAATTAGCATTTAAATTATAATAAAAAATTAAAATTCGTTTATTTCCTTTAAGTATTTTCATTTCTTTAATTTTATCAAGATAGTTTTTACTTTCTTCTAATTTACCTAAATAGATATATGTTTTAACTAAATTAATTAATCCACGAATAACTAATTCTTCATTATCTGGATTATAACGCATTGCTAAACTATATGATTTATCAGCATAGGTTAAAGCTTCTTCATACGCACATTCTAAATTTAAAACATGAGAATAGTTGCTATAAGCATTACTTAAAATAGTTTTATTATCTATTCGATTACATAAATTAATTAAACTTACTAAAGTTTCTTTACATTTATCATAATCTTCATTATATAAATGAAGAACAAAAATAAAATTATAGGAATTTAAGAAATCTTCATTAGTACCTTCTTTATCAATTAATTCTTTATGATGCATTAAATCATTAAACGCATTTTTAGTGTCACCTATGTTATAATATGAAACTCCTCTTTGAAAATAACTTTCAATTAATGCTCTATAATGATTATTTTTTTCACCAAATCTGATCATATCACCACATAATTCAATTATTTTTTCATAATCAGATTCATTTCTATATTGATCTATTTTATTTTTAAAGTCATTTTCATTAAAAATAATCACCATCTCCCTATCAATTTATATTACTCTAAAGTTTTGTAAAGTATGTAAAGTAATTGAAGAATGAAATCAAAAAAAATTTTTATACGTCAACCTTCGCATACACTGTATTGTATCTCAAAACCCGCTCTTTGAAAAGCTTTTTATCAAAAAAACACCTTAAGATGTATTCGTCAACTGAAAATTCACATTATTTTAATTGAATTTTGACATTTGCTAAATTTAGATTTTAGATAAAAATGAGAATTTGATTGTATAATCTAATCCTCGCTTATTTAACTTTTATATTGTTGTGATTTAATTACGTATCTTTTAAGCTGGATAATTATCTCTTATAAAAATCATAGATATACTTCTTCTTTTCAACTCTCTGGTTAATACTTTAAATTGTCCTCAACCAATATCAGCAACTATATTGCTAACTCTATAGTTAAATCCTAATTTCGAATCTTGATAATGCCTTGCTTTGTCTCAGGCTTGAGTAGCTCAAAATCTAGCTTTTTTTATTTTTTCTTCATCATTTAACACTAACATTCGCCACCTGAAGTAGTAATAATTTTATTTCCACTAAAACTATATATCCCATAATCAACAAAAGTTCCAGTGTGTTTTCCCTTTATGATAAGTCCCCAGGCTTTCTGCTGCACCTTCTATAATAGGAACATTATATCAATTCAATCCATATCAGCTATAATAAATGTAAGACTAAGCTAGCCTTTAGTTCTGAATATTTCTTAAAAGCTTCTTCTAATTCATCTGGATCCATATTCCAAGTTTTATAATCACTATCTATAAAAACAAGTTTTACACTTTGATGCATTATTGGATTTGCAGTAGCAGAAAATGTTAATGTTTGGCAAAATACTATACCACTCTTTCAAATCTGCAAGTCATTTTTAAAAACTATTAACATTAGGCCTAAACAGTACTATACAATTAGTATCAAAAACTTCTTTTACATATTCTTATTCATAGCCCTCATCACTCGTATGTTATGAAGCTAACTAAATCTTATTTGCTATTTTGGTCATCTCTTCTTTTATTTTTATCCTATTTTTCCGTTTTCTAACTCAAACTACTAAAAAGTCCTTTTATACCTTTAGGTTTTCTTTTAATGGTATATGGGATAATTGATTCATTATTAAGAATCTTTTTGCCATTGTTTATTAATAGATCATTGTATATATTTGTTGTTACTAGCTTCTTAATAATTTCAATTCCTTCATTGATTTGTAAATTAATTGAATTTTTATGATGTACATCTGTTCCTAGAACATGAATCATAGATGCTTTTAAAAGAGCTTCAGCCGCTTGTTTAGCTTCGGTTCCATAACGACCTATTAAAGATGAAATATTCATTTGAAGAAGTACATCACTATTAATTAATTTATCTAATGAGTGAATATCCTTTTGAACAAATCTATATCTTTCAGGATGAGCTAAAATTACATTATAGCCTTTAATATGTAGTTCAAATATTATATCCTCTAAATTATTTAATTCTTGAGATAATGGTAATTCAATTAATAAATATCCAGTACCTTCTATTGTATTTATTTTTTTATTTTCTAAATCTTCAAATATTGTTGAATCAACATATATTTCATGACCACTATAAATATTAATTCGAACATTTTCTTCTTTTAGTTTTTCTCTTAAAATATTTAATTTCTCATTAATAGTTTCAGGTGTACTAACCATAGCACCTTTCATATAGTGAGGTGTTGCTACCATATCTGTAATACCTTTTTCAGAAGCCTCTTTAATAATATCTATACTTTCTTCAATACTTTTAGAACCATCATCAACGTCATATATAATATGACTATGTAAGTCAACCATTATAACACCTACCCTTTTTCATGAGCATATTTATAATAACTTGAGTAATGATATTTATAATATCCACTATTTTTTTGTGGGATTTTTGTTAATACAACACCTAAAATATTTGCATTAACTCTACTTAGTTGCAATTTTGCATAGCTTGCTGCTTTTTTCTCTGTTTCTTCAACAGCAACAGTTAAAATAGTACCATCTGCTGAAGCAGCTAATAGTGCACTATCCGTTACAAACCCTACAGGTGGTGAATCTATAATAATGTAGTCATAATGCTCCTTTAAATTATCGAGTAAGCTCTTCATTTTAGTTGATCCAAGCATCTCTGAAGGATTCGGAGGTATAGGCCCTGAAGATAAAATCTCAAGTCCTTCAATTATTTGAGTGCAATCTTTAAGTATCTTTTCACCTATTAAAACAGTACTTAAACCCCATTGATTAGTTATTTCAAATTTTTTATGTAGCATCGGTCTTCTAAGATCTGCATCAAGAAGTAAAACTTTCTTTCCACTTTGAACAAAAGCAAAAGCTAAATTAATTGATGTTGTTGATTTTCCTTCTCCCGCACCACTAGAAGTAATAACAATAGTTTGTAATTTCTTATCTATTGATGAAAATTCAATATTTGTTCTTAAAGTTCTATACGCTTCAGCCACTGGTGATTTAGGATCTGAATTTATTAAAACGTTATTTTTCATTTCAACCCCTTTATTCATGCTCTGGAATCATACCTAATACAGGTAAATTTAATTGTCTTTCTATATCTTCCGGTGTTTTTATTGTATTATCAAACATTTCTAATAAAAATATAATAAATACTGCAATCATTATTGCTAAAACTCCTGCAATAGCAACATTTAATTTTTTATTTGGACTTACCGGATCAATTGGTATTTCTGCTTTATCTAATAATTGTACATTTTCAATAGACATAAGTTCTGCAACTTGTCTTGAAAAAACTTCTGCTAATGTATTTGCAATAATAGTTATTTTTTCAGGTGAAGTACCTTTAACAGTTATTTTAATAATCTCTGTATTATTAAATAATGAAATATCTACTGATTGATTAAGATTTTTCATTGAAATATCGAAAGCTAATTCTTCTTGTACTTCTTCTAATACTCTTCTAGAGGTAGCAATCTTTGCATAAGTTCCTATTAAAGCTTGATTTAATCTAACATCATTGTATTCAATACCTTTAACTTCACCATAATCTTCATATTTACCTAACATCAATGTTGAATAAGTACTATAACTTGGAGTAATAAAATAAAAACTTATAACACCACTAATAATTGTTGATAATACAAATAACGCAACAATTAACCATATTCTTTTCTTTATTATAAAATAGATATCTCTTAAATCTATTTCTTGTGTTTCATAACTCTCGTTCATCCTAACCTCCAATTAATGTTTCTTTTTTATGTATTTTATGATAGACTAATTAAAGACGTTCCATTCAAATATATTTGTTTTATAGTGTTTTTAGAAAGGGCTTTTATGAAAAATTCAATTAAATCAATAAAAAAAATTATTAAAGGAAAATCAACCAAATATACAAATGCTGACCATTTACTTACAAAAAAAGAAAAACAGCATTTAGTATTGTTATCAAGTATATTTTTAATCCCTATATTCATAGGATTAGGAGTTTATCTGTTAGGATAAACTCCTATTTTTTATTGTCTTAATTTTATTTTCTCTTGAGTCACAGATTCAACAAAACTCTTATTTACTATTTCATTTAATTGATAATTTGGTACTAATCCTTTAATAGCTTCTCTTAATAATTGTGAATCATTTCTTTTAATAATATCTTTTAAATTAAATAAAAACTTAACTAATAACTGATATTCTAGAGTTTCTGGTTTATCAATGTAAATTTTCTTATTATCTGTTGTTCCTAAAGAATCACCCATTAATAACTCTTCATATAATTTCTCTCCTGGTCTTAAGCCTATAATTTCAATATCTATATCTTCATTTGGTTTAAATCCTGATAAACGAATAAGATCTAATGCTAAATCATAAATTTTTACAGGTTTACCCATATCTAATACAAATATTTCTCCACCCATTGCATAAGCACCTGATTGTAAAACTAACTGTGATGCTTCTGGTATTGTCATAAAATATCTAATTACTTCTTTATGAGTTACTGTTACAGGACCACCTTTTTCTATTTGTTTTTTAAATAGTGGTACTACTGAACCATTAGAACCTAATACATTACCAAACCGAACTCCAGTAAATTTTGTTTTTGATTTTTCATTAATAGATTGAACAATCATTTCGCAAATTCTTTTAGAAGCTCCCATAACATTTGTTGGATTAACAGCTTTATCAGTAGAAATTAAAACAAAACGTTCAGTTCCAACTTTATCTGCTGCAGTAGCAACATTTAATGTCCCAAAGCAATTATTCAATATTGCTTCTCTTGGAGTAGTCTCCATTAAAGGTACATGTTTATGAGCAGCTGCATGGAAAACAGCTTGAGGTCTATATTTTTTAAATATATATTCAACATTTTCTTTATCTCTTACACTACCTATTAATGTAACAATATCAAATTCATCTTTATAATTATCTTTTAATTCATTTTGAATGTTATAAGCATTATTTTCATAAATATCAAAAATGATTAATTTTTTGGGTTTGAATCTTGCAATTTGTCTACAAAGTTCTGAACCAATAGATCCTCCACCACCAGTAACAAGAACAACTTTATCATTAAGATATGAACTAATACCACTGTTATCAAGTTTTACTGGATTTCTTCCAAGCAAATCTTCAATTTCAACATCTCTGATTTCATTCATAGATACTTGCCCATCAATAATTTCATGAATACCTGGTGCTGTTTTAACTTTACAATTACAACGAGAACATTCTTTCATAATCTCTTTTTTTTCTTCATTAGAAGCACTTGGAATAGCAATAATAATCTCATCAACTTTATATCTATTAACAACACTATAAATATCAAATTTATTCCCTAGAACTTTTGCTCCATTAATATAACTACCATTTTTGGAATCATCATCATCAATAAATCCTTTCAATAAACCATGAATTTGTGGTCTCTCATGCATTTCTTTAGCAATCATTCCTGCTGTTGATCCAGCACCAATAATTAGTACATTTTTATAATAATCTTGTTTTGTTAAGCTTCTTTTATTTTTTACTCTTCTAAATATACGATAACTAAAACGCGTAGTACTTATACCAGCCATCTCTATCATAAAAGTTATAATTAAACTCGCTAAAGAAATTACATTCCCTTGAATTAATAAATAAATTTCTCCAGCCATAGTCGCCAATACTACAGCAGACACTATTCGCATTAATTCTTCTATTGAGGCATAAGACCACATACTATCATATAGTGAGAAAAAATAATAAACTCCAATTTTAAGTCCTGTATAAATAATTGCATTACTTAAGTAAAATGATAATTGCATTCTCGGAATAACAAAGTCATGAGTCAAAGCCATAGCCATAATAATAGCTAAATTAACAATAATTATATCTAGAATAAACAAAGTTAATCTTTTTTTTTGTTTAGACATCTTACCCTCCTTTTCTGCGTATATTAAAAATATTTATTTTCACAACAATAAGGTTGCGTGTACATCGTTAATCATACACCCAAAACCCTTAATTTTCAAGTTATTTTGTATAATAAACATAACATTTACAAAGTAAGTATTATGTAACTAAAAAGTAATATTTTCTCATACACATCATATTGATTTCTACCTTTACGTTTTGCATTATAAAGACCTAAATCAGCAATATATATCATATCTTTAACCTCTGATATCATATGATATTTTGTATTCATAACACCAACACTTAATGTAATTTGAATTCCCTTATCTTCATCTTCTATATATATTTTATTGTTTCTAACAGCGTTAATAATTTTTTCAGCCATTTTTTTGCTTCACTATCTTTATCATAATACTTTCCCCAAAGCTGATCATAAAAAGATTCCAAAGCTTTTGATTGCTCTACAATTTTTTTATTACTTAATTCAAGCATTCTATTTTTCTCTTCTATTTCTTTATATCTTTTATGTCGTTCTTTAACTTGATGTTGAATTTCTAATGAAAGAGCTAGTTGATCTAATTCTTCTTCTTTTATTTTATGCATTAAATCATTAAACGCATTTTTAATGTCACCTATGTTATAATATGAAATTCCTCTTTAAAAATAACTTTCAATTAATGCTCTATAATGATTAATTTTTTTCACCAAATCTGATCATATCACCACATAATTCAATTATTTTTTCATAATCAGATTCATATCTATATTGATCTATTTTATTTTTAAAATCATTTGCATTAAAAATACTTATCATTCCCTAAATATTTAGAAATCATAAATATATCAATTCCAAAATAATACCTTGAAGTTTAATAACTTCAAGGTATTATATAATGTTATTCTAAAGTTTCTGCAGCAGCTTCAATAGCTCCAAAGCCCCAATTTTCTTCAGTTACATCAATAAATTTATTTTTAAGCACTGTATTAGTTTCTCTTCCAATAAATTGATTAATCATTATAGCAAATTCACTTCTAGTAGTTGGTTTATTTGGTCTAAATGTACCATCACCAAATCTAACACTAATTCCTGCATTATACATACGTCTAATATAATATCTAGCCCAATGATCAGAAATATCAAACATACCCACTTCAGTTATTGGTACCATTATACTATTAACAGTCCAATAATTTGATAGAATTGCTGCAACTTCACCATTAGTAACAGGTTTATTAGGTTTAAAAGTGCCATCTGGATAACCATTAATTAATTTATGTTTAGTAGCAGCTTGTACTTCTTCATAATACCATTCTCCTACCTTTACATCACTAAATAATGCTTCGCCAGGATCAGTTATATCTATCTCTAATATTCTAGTTAAAATAGCAACAACTTCCGCTCTTGTAACTGGTGCATTAGGTCTAAATGTACCATCTGGGTATCCCTCTAAATACGCTCCACTAAAATATACTAAAGCTCCTTCAATATCTGGAGAATCAACTACAGATAATTGATCTGGTCCTCCACTACCTAATGGTGTAACATTATCATCAATAAGAATGAAATCTTTTGAAATTTCAATTAATACCATTCCAGTATCTTCATTTCCATCTTTATCAGCTATAACATATCTAAAGATACCTCTACCTTTAAAATTATTTTTTGGTGTAAAAGTAATTACATTACCATTTATTGATACTGTACCATTATTAGTTTTACCTAAACCAACAAATCTTTCAGCATCTCTATCATTTGCTAATAATTCTTCAACAGTAACTTCAACAGGTATATTTATTCCAGTCACTAATTTATCATTTACTGCTTTCGGACCATTTTGAGCTGTTGGAGGCATATATCCTCCACCGCCTCCGCCACCTGGATTTGGTGGTGTTGGTGTTGTATCAATTTCTTTTAACAAACTAAAACCTTTAACAACATCAGCAATTTCTCTTGTTGTATAATTTGCTTCTCCACTATTTAAATAATCATTTAACATTGAATTTAAACTATTTTCTAATTTAGTATCTAAATCATCAAAAGTCTTTCCGCCACGATCAGCAGCTAAATCAATATACTCTAATATAGTATACTCATGAAATGTGCCCCCAACATTTGTTGTAATTTTTGTCGAATTTTTATATTCATCTGCAAAACTAAAATATAATTTTTTCCCATTTTCATCAAAAGTCATGATTTTTTTATCTTGCATTAATACACCTATATAGTACATATATGTTGCAAATCTTGAACCTTCCTCAGCAGAAAAATCATATCCTGATTCAAAAGTATTACCTAAATTATCAATAAGATATTGATAATTGTCTTTTAAATCATCTAAAGCAGTAATAAGTTCATCTAAATCTGTAATTGATTGTGGATCCGCTGTATCTAAAAGAGTGTCAATTACCTCTTTTGTTATATCAGATGTAATACCATTATTATTAAATATTCCTTCTAACTCTAGATTACTATCCCTAAGTTCCTCAATAGCACCTTTTACAGAACCTTTATAATCATAATAATCTTTAAGTAAATCTCTTAAATCTTTTGCATCATCTAATGATATCCCTAAACTTGCTACAACACTAAAAGGTGTATAAGTTCCTTGAGCAAAAGTAACTGGTGTAATAATCATTGACATTATAATTACTAATGCAATGAATAAACTTAAATATTTTTTCATATTATTCCTCACTTTCTTTATCTATTTCTCCGTCAATATAATGTCATATAATTTCTTAACCATTTTAGCTACTTCACCACGTTTAATCTCCCGTTTCGGTGTAAGTGTACCATCTGCATTACCATTAATAATGCCAAGATTTGTAGCCATAATAATTGAATCTTTATACATTTCTGATACTTTATCAAAATCAGAATAATTATCCTGATATATAAGAGTTTCTTCATCAATTTCAACTTCTAATATTTCTAAAGTGTTAGCAATCATTTTAATGATTTCTTCTCGTGATGGATATTTGTCAGGATTAAATTCATAATCAGATGGTACTATACCAATTGCTTTTGCTTGTAATAAATATGATGTATACCATTCATCTTGATATTCTTCATCTAAATCAACACCTTCTGTAATGGTTTTTCCTTTATCGCTTACTATAGTTGCCACTAAAAATTTAATAATTTCACTTTCTTTAATAAGTCCATCAGGTTCAAAAGTGGTTTCTGAACGACCATTAAGAATTTCTCTCTTTGCAAAGAAATCAACATAATCTTTTGACCAATGGTTCTTTGTATCGTCAAAATCAATTTCTAATATTTTTTCTTCAATTTTTTCAAAAATCAAACCTTTATTTTTTCGCCTATCCATTACGGATAATCCTGATAATGGTGTCTCATCACCCTGAATTAAGAATAATTGATCAATATTTATAATAACAATACCTTCATCCTCACCAATGTCATTTACTACAGTATAGTAAAATACACCTCTACCAATATGATCCTTATCCGGTGTAAAAGTTATTTGATTACCTTTTACTTCTATCGTTCCATTTATAGACTTACCAACAGATAAAAAGATTTCTGCATTTTTATCATTAGCCATAAGTTTATCAGCTGTAATTGTAATTGGTTCATTAACCATTGTATATAATATATCTTTATTAACTTTAGGTGCATTTGGATCTACAATTATAACAGGCGGAATAAAAGTTCCTCCTGAAGGCGCACTTCCACCATCGCCATTATTGTTATCATCATTACTACCACCTGAATTTGTTCCTTTATATTTTTCATTAAGTTCATTAATTTTCCCTTTAGCAATTGTAACATCTGCCATTAATCCATAATCAATAAGTTTCATACGATCACTATATGACCAAGTTTTCAATGCTAAAATATTATCTTTTATTTTATTTGTACTAATATTTAAAGATTGTAATTTTTCTAAATCTTCATCTGGTAAATAACCTTCAAAATTATTAGCAAAATTAGTTAAATTAGTATCATTATCAAATACACCTCTAAGCATACTATCATAAAACATTTTCATTGTTCCATCCACATTTCTTGCTTTACTAAATAATATATCCATCTGGTCTAGATCAATTTGTTCTGCGTATACAGTATTAATACCCAATATTGAAATAATTATTAATAAAACTGTAATTATTTTTTTCATATATTAACCTCCAATATATTCTTCAAATTTTGAAAGAATCCATTCTTGTTCTTCCTCTGTGAAATTTTCATAAAACATTTCTAAAGCTTCTGCTTTTTCTTCTGAAGTAAAGCCACCTTTAGATATTGTTAAGAGCCTCTTAATCTGTTCAGGTGATAACTTCTTAACAGCTAATGCCATAGCTTGTACTTTATCTTTTGCTTTAGCATCATTCTTAGCCGCTTCTATTGTCTCATCATCTAGAGTTTTTTCTTCTGCTTTAGGCCCTTTTTCTTCTTCCGTAACTATATTTTTCTCTACTACTTCTTTTTCCTTTTCAGACTCTACTACATTCGCTACATTTTCATTTTCTACTATAGTTTCAAAATTATTATTGTTATTTTTATTGAAAGCATATTCTTTTTCTTTTTTTAATTCTTCTAAAGAATCAACAAAAACAAATTCATTTTTACTTAAAGATTCCTTTTTAACTTCATTGTCTGTTTTAATCTTTTCATCACTTAATTCTTGATTTTGAAGTAAATCGTCCTTAGAAATTTCAAAATTTTCAATATACATATATATGCTTGTAAAAATTAAAAAAACTATAAGTATGATAAAACCAAATATCTTTTTTTTCATTTAACCACCTATTTTTTTAGTTTGTAAGGCAATGTAAGGTGTACTAAAATATAAAGTCAGTACTTTCCTTTATATGTTAACCTTCATATACAATGAATTATATCTCAAAAAACACACTATGAAAAGCTTTTTTACAAAAAACAAAAAACATCTTAAGATTGATCTTAAGATGTTTAACTTTTATTATATCTAGTTTACGCTTCTTTTACTTCTTTTTTATTTTTTATAATTGTAATTATTAATCCAACAACTAATACTGCAACTAAAACACCCGAAGAATCAATCATTACATCTTTTACTTGAGGTCCACGACCAGGTACGAACATTTGATGAAATTCATCTAAAGCCGCTAATAATGTTCCAAATAAATAACTTGCTCTAAACATTACTAATCCTGATAATTTAAATGAAAATGCAAATACGCTAGCACTACCAATTAAACCAAATAAAGTAAAATGAGCTAATTTTCTAACAAAATGCATAGTTACATTTTCAAAACCTAAAGCTTTAAAAATATTTAATACATTTCCGCTTTGTAATTTAGATATGCTTGCTGGTTGTGATGAAAAATAAAATGCTGCTAGAATCAAACTAGTTACTAATAAAGCAGATGCTATTTTTAATTTATCTATTGGTTGTTTTTTATTATAAACTTGACTTCTAATATTTGTTATTTCCATGAGATCCCCCTCTAATATCTAAACGAGAACCCGAATTATTTTAGAATTAAAAAACGATAAGATTCCTCTTATCGCCGATTTCTATAATCATATAATTCGGCAACTTGGCAATCGTAGAGTAAAACTCCTTAGATCCATAGCTTTGCGTCTCAAGATTTCTCTTGATTTGCTTTTATCGTTACATTTAATTTTTAATTACTATCTGTATTATACAGTAATAAAAAACATTTGTCAAAAATTTTCTTTGTATTTCTTTATTAATAAACTATATATAATTACTCCAAGAAACAAACCAGATATATCAATGAATACATCTTTTATTCCTGGTCCACGCCCTGGAATAAAACCTTGATGAAATTCATCTGAGCTTGCAACAATCCCACCCATAAGTATGGCAGCTGTTATATATTTTTTTAATAAACTTTTATTTTCATTCAATGCATTCATTAAAAGTAATCCTAAAATCAAATATAGAAAAAAATGTGCATTTTTTCTAATATAATGATTTAATTCAACAATATCAAATTCTTTATCTGGAACTACTTTGTGAACTGTTTCTACTACTATCTCAGTAACGTTTGTACTTAAGTTATTTGATTCATTTGCAACTTGCGATGAAAAACTAAAAATAACTATAATCCAACCTAGAACAGCTATCCAACCAATTATTCTTTTCATTTAAACCTCTCACTTAAAATTATTTGTTGTTATTATATCTTAACTAAATTTGTTTTTCAATATGTTATTATATCTATCTCAAACTGAATCTCAATATTTCTTAGATATTTTTCTAGTATAATCATAATCCACGCAGTTTGTCTTGCTGGCTGTATTTAGTCCCTCATGAAAAACACGCCTTACGAATGGAAATATATTATTAGTAGATGGAATTAATGGATGCTACCATTACATAGCATTTTTAGCCGATTCTATAGCACATCGAAGAATCCACCGATAGAAAAAGTTAGTTTGCTAATGTAAGATATATTTTCATTAAACTTGATTATCTTTTTCTCTATTCTTGAGAGAATATAAGTACCTCCAATTTCACACAATGTTTTTTTCGCAAAATTAAGATACTCACGTGAGCAATTGATTCTTACTAATTCATTTGGATGTATTAACTCTCCTAACTCATCATTCGGTTTCTCTAATATATTTTTCAATCGTCCTATTTCTTGTTTTAAGCTGCGTATTGTCGTTCTTAATTCTTTTTCATCTTTTCCTTTTAACTGTAGTTCGTAATATGTTTTAGGACTAATCATCATTACATCTCACCTCTTTCAATTTTCATTGTAATTCATTTAATTATTAATATAATATCTGCATATAATGCTCTGTAATCAAAACATTGAGTTTTAAGCTCTTCTAGATAATACCTTTTCAAGAAATTCTCAGCAATATAGTTAAACTAATCTTTAAATGTAATCGGCACAAAGATTATTCCAATGAAAACCATTCTTTGGTAACTTTTTATTACTACAATAAAAGCTAAATGCTTTAAGCATTTTTTTGATATCTATAAACTATATTTTCTATGTGAATTCCAATCATATTAAAAATATTATTCTACTTAAATATATCGCCTTCAATTACCTTCCAATCCATTTTAAAGTGTTCTTTATTTACACTATAGAAATTTTCTGCAGCATAACATAACAAATTACATAAATAAGTAACATTAATAATATAATTTTTTACAGTCATCATTCCATTTCCTATATCAAAATCCATTGACATCTCATATATTTTTTTATCGTCACCTAGTAACAAAATAAATTTATCAATTTGATTTTCTACTTTTTTTATTTTTGCTTTATTAATATTAAGATTCCCCTGATGATAATAAGTATTTCTTAAATTATAAATAATCTCACCACTCAAATATGGCATACCTACCTTATCACCAACTGAATGCTCTTTAATTTCATTATGGCAAACATATTCATCACACCAAGTAATATATCTCTTTGCAACAGAGATGTTTTCACCTAATTTAACTACGCCATAAATATCTGATAATGCAAGAGCAAGAGAAAGTGCTGCAAAATAACATTTATTCTCCAGTGCATTTTGACATCTTAAAATTCTGTTCCATCCTCTAATTCAACAATACCTAAAAGTTCATTACTTAATTCATTACTTACAATCCTTATTACAGAATCATCTTCTCTATTAAAATTTAATATATTAATTCCCCCATACCATACTACTTCTTGATCAACGATTGCAAATTTATGCTGATTTTTACTTATTTGAATAATATTTATTCCTTCTTTTCGAAGCAATGATACAGATTTAAAAATAAACATTTTCTTTTTTTCAGAATAATCCTCAAATTCTTTAATACACAACACTACTCTAACGCCTGATTTATATTTTTCTACTAACATTTTTCTTATATATTCAAATTTCTTTTTTTGAATATAGGGACTTGATATAACAATTGATTTTTTTGCATATTCAATATCATTTAGAAATTTATCCCAATATGAAACTGAATCATATATACATTCCT
>Ga0256842_1001919_pt1 | contig 15808 bp, 17 predicted proteins | sample 4559240metaG_FD_185973 | JGI IMG/M metagenome (GOLD analysis project Ga0256842, IMG submission 185973) | Hydrothermal vent microbial communities from Guaymas Basin, Mexico - 4559-240 | ecosystem: Environmental > Aquatic > Marine > Hydrothermal vents | place: Mexico: Guaymas Basin | collected...
TAAGAAACTAAATAAAATAAATTTTAACATTAAGTCACTTGTAATGTATAATCAGTTTTACTAGATTTTAAATAAAATTTTTGATAATTAAGACTCAATACAGGATTACAATTTACATTAGGTGCTGTATAAGTAAATGTTCCATCACTATTTACTTGTAAAGTTTCATCTATATTAACGTCTTTTATAAAACACAACAGTAAATGCTCTAGATGCTGTTGTTGGATGTGAATTTGAATATGTAACAACAGAAAAATAAAATCTTACATAATTACCAGGTCTAACTGATATAGAATTCACATCTGTACAATAGCTGCACCAACTTATTTTATCACCATTTCTATAAAAGAAATCACCACGTCCATCAGTAATATTATAAATAGCAAAAGAGTCAGCGTCAGCCTGAAAAATTTTTTCATATGTAGCACGCTGATTTATATAAGGTACATTTACAACGTGATGATTCATACGAGCAACTTCTACTTTACCGTTTGTAAATACATGTCTAATTGTATATTTTAAACTAGGATTATAATTTAAAATCTTTAATGTTCTTGTCTCACCTTTCGTAAAACTTTTTGTGAACTCTGCCCCATCTTGTTCTACTATTTTTGGAGCATGTAAGCCATCTATTCCGCCAGTTACTCCACCACAAATACTACCATTACTTATATCGCAACCCACAACAAATTACCCCAATCCTCTCTTCATAAAGATCCCCGCCGTGAAGCGGAGACCTCAATAAAGAAACTAACGATTAATAAACATAATCAACAACTACAGTATCATCTGACTGCAAAGCAGAAACAAATGAAATTGTTCCGCCACTAATACTATAGTCGTCAGAAACTTTCATTCTCAAACCGTTTAGATAAACTCTCTCAGAACCAGATAGAGGTGTATGAGCTAACGTTACATCCGTACTACCTGCGGTAACTGTGGGTGCTTCTCCATATACATTATGTGTAGAATTAATAACATCATTAACATATTTAACCGTAGCAATAGCAAGATCAACAGTTCCATCTGGGTTGGCTGTTAACTGTGCAGCATTAGCATCAGCATCAATTACAAAGTTGTTTCCAGAACCTGGCTGGAATGTTCTGGCTCCTGTTACTGTTGCAGCAAGTTCCAAACCTGTTGCCGTAACTTCTAAAGAAGTTCCATTTGTGCTACCTATCTGTACCTGAATATTATCAGCATTAACTAGAATAGAATTGTCAGCAGCTCCTACGTTGATGGTATTACCTGTTAAATACAAACCAGCGCCAGCAGCAATTAAACTTGAACCACCTGACTGAATAACAGTTAAAGAATCTGTTCCAATAACATCAGAACCAGAATCATTTGTTACTGTAAATTCTTTATCAGCATTATTTGTTCCTTCCTGTACCCAGAATGTCCAATTAGCTGCTCCTTCGCCAGCTTCCCAGTCATCAGCTCTTGTTAGTGCAGAACCAGAACCGTTGTAAATATATACACCATTTTCCGACCCTGTCGTCTGATTAAACAAAGCAATCCTATCACCTGTTGCGAGTGTTACTCCGTCAATAGATGTTGGCGGATTGCTGATGCTGACATTACTATCAGCAAATACTCTAACAGGCGCTTTCCAAGCCTTGCCATTTAACAATGAATCAACATAGTGCTTGGTTGCTGCTCCTGTAGCGTCCGTAGGATCTGCCAATCCTATAATTTTTGCAGAGTTATCTGTAGCAACATTCCAAGTTATTCCCTGTAGAAAATCATCTACCAGTCTGTCAAAGGTGATTGATTTGAGTTTAATCTGGTTGCTTCCTCTAATTTGTGTAGCCATATTCGGTTACCTCCTCATTATAAAAATTCTCAATGAATGTTTTTGAAGATTAAATGGGAGACAACCTTTTAAAAATAAAGTATAATATTAGCTAAATAAAATCTTTTCTATCTCTTCTTGGGATATAGATAACAATTTTCGTTTTTCGTCAGATGAAGAAAATAATTTACGGATATGTTCTGCACCTTCTTCAGTCCATTTAACTTTATAGACATGCCCTGTATGTATAATTTCCCTTAATTGCATAGCAGTCATTTCACCTAAACCTTTAAACCTAAATATTTTGATATTTTCTTGCTGTAATTTTTTAACTTCATCTACTGTATATATTGGAACAAATTTTTTGCCTTTATTATAACCATACAAAGGAGCTTTCACAACAACCAACTTACCTTCTTTTATCAAATTAGGCAATAATTTATAAAAAACTAATGTTACTAATAAAGCTATTGCGAGACCATCTGGGTCTGGATCTGACAATATAGCAAATTCTTCATACCTGGGAGTAAAAGCTTCTCCTAATTTTTTAACACCAATAGCTTCCAATAAATAAGTAACAAATTTATTTTTAAGTACTTTTTCCAACGCATTACTTTCAGCGTTTATAATTTTACCCTGCATTGGGAAAACACCTTCTACTTTAGGATCTCTTGCCTGAGTCAATGTATTGCCTGCTGAAGCTCCCTCAACAATATACAATCTTTTGCCTGGGTGTATAGCACAATCTTTTAATGGTGAGCCTAAACTAATTTTATTTTTCTTGCTATTATTCCCTTTCATTGAGCCATTAGCCTTTTTTAATAGCTTATAAGTATTTATATATTCAGCAACTCCACGCAAATAATCAGACTCATCAAATAGTTTACGCACAGCTTGAACTATTTTGTCTTCAGCTTTTTTAATAGAAGGCCCTACATATCTAACTTTATTCTGAGAATCAAATGCAGGAGTATTTACACGTAAATCAACAAATAAACGTAATCTAACTTTTAAATCATCTTTCGTCAGATTAGAATAGTTTGTTTTTGATAAAATAGCTTTACCTATAGCATTCATAATAGTATTAAAAAATATACCTTCAGCTTGTCTAAGATTAACTATTCCTAATGTTATAGGTGACAATTGTGCACGATCCGCTAAATCATATGTAAATAAAATTCTAGCCGTCATGACTTGTCCTTTATCTACTCTTGTCCCAGGTATTTCTATATCAAATAAGGGGGTTTCTTCTGACAAACCCAATACATCTCTCACAAATTCTACTAGGTCAATATCTTCCAACGGATTATTATTTATATTAATCTTTACTTCTGGAAATAACGCTTTAACCCATTTTAATCTATTTATATGTATATCAGGTGTGAAGGAGGTAGTTTCAAAAAACTGTTTACTTGGTTTAAAACAAATATAACTCCCTTTAATAGCATCAATATTTTCAACTTTATTTAATTCCGAATTTTCGAATGTAAATCTTTTGTTCTTGGTTTCTATATGTAACCAATCACTTAGTGCATTAACCGCAACTAATCCTATCCCGTGTTGTCCAACTTTTTTGTCATAAGACTTATCATCAAATTTGGTGCCTGAAAATAGGTATCTACATAAAAAATAAACCGAGTAATTCTTTTCACCTTCATATTCCATTTCATGTAAAGGTATACCTGAACCGTTATCCTTTATACAAACAGAATCATTATTTATATTTAAATCTAATGAATCCCCATACCCATTTAATATTTCATCTAATGCATTATCTAAAACTTCTGTTAATAAATGGTCAGGTGTTTTAGTTTCTCCAATATACATATGAGGATATTTTTTAACATGATCTATGCCTTTTAATACCTTAATTTTGCGCATGCAAGCCTCCTCAGCAAAATATTTCTTCACATATATAGTTTTAGTTTAAAATTTTAAAGATTTAGCAGCTTTTCGAATGCGTATAAATATTTATTCTACCTTTACCATACCCTTCATTAAATTTTTCATCAAGGAAAATATCCCAACGATAAGCAATAAGTTTAGTCCACCAGCCTACAGGAGATTGTATATCATGAAAAATCAATTTCTTTGTCCAATTTAAATTAGATAAATCGCCACTATCTACAGAGGCTATCCACAATGTAGCTCCTATAATATTATCTTGTTCTGCACGTAATTCCAAAGTTTCTAAACATTCTTCTCTAACAACAATGTAAGCTAAATAAATATTTGTTTGAATAATGCCTTGTGTGGTGGTTGTTATATAAGCATCAGAAAAAATATTCTCCACCGCAAAAGGTGGAGAATTATTCTTAGCAATAAATACACTCATAAAATTAACTCGGTAATATATCAGTTATCCTTGTAGCATTTTCATCATTTAACAAAGAAATTGTAGTTTTATCAAAATCAAACTGCAATTTTGTGCTGGGTAAAAACGTATTTTGATAAGCAAATAAAGTATTTAATGCATCGCCTTGTGCATAAGTATTATCTCCGTTAGCAGCTATATCATGTAATAATGCACTAATTTGTTTACCTTGAATAGTAGCCATTTACTTTACTCTCCTATTCCTAATAAACGTTTAGCTCTTTCATTTGCCGAATGTAATACAACATTTGCTGGGTTAGATTTTAAAATATTTGGAGATATAGTTTTTGCTCCTTCCATTAATGAATTGCTTCCTTTTTTACAATTTTTATTTTTTCTCTTTTCTACAGCTTGTTTTGCTTGCTTATCCATATTTGTAAACTCAAAATCACCTTCTTTTTCAGCAAAATCTTTTAAAGAACCAACAAAAGCATTTGCAGACATATCTGAACTATTTAAATGCTTTAATATATCACCTGAATGTTTATGTACTATATCAAGCATAACTTCAAATCCCTGTAATGATTTATTTACTGATTCATTGATAGATCCATCCTTATTAAGCAAATTGTTCATTTGCTTCGTATATTCAGCATCTACAGAATCTTGCCCAGCTCCAAATTTCTTTAATTCAGCAGATCCACTTAAACTATTTAATAAATCTGCTACTTTCTTTATGTCATTTTCTGAATATTTATCTTTAAAATCTAATCCTTGTTCTTTCAAACTACCAAATTGTTCAAAGAATGGAACTTCCTTTCGTTGTTTATTACCTTCATATAATCCTAATGAATTTAACAATACATGTGATGCTAATGAAGGACCATGTGCTCCTAATATCATTTCACGTGTCATGGCTCTGCCTTTGTCTTCACCTAAATATTTAATATTAGATTCACGTATATCTGTCCACTGTTTATATATTCTACTATTTGCTAATTCACTCATATTAACAAACAACTTACTATCACCAACACTTCCTACTTCAATATGATTTTTTCTTTCACTTTCTGGAATTTCTTCACCTGCCTTAGTTATTACACATATTTTGCTGTTCTGTAAAACTTTTGCAAAGTCAAATAATTCATTAGCTGCTATTCTATTCTGACTCTGCATCAACTCATCCCAATTTGCTTCTGTATTTATTTTATCTGCAACTGTTGTCTTACCATATTGTTTGTTTTCATCAGCAATAGCTGATTTAACTTCTTTTTTATTTTTCATTGTTTTTTCTAATAAAGATTTTTTTTCTGCTTCTTTTTCTAACTTTTCACCTTCTTTTTTATTTGCTTCTCTAACTTTATCAGGATTTATTTTGCCTGCCTTTTTACGCAAAGCTTTTTTTATATCTGGGTCATCAAAAGCATCACCTAAAAGAGCTGACAATTCTTTATCATTGTCAATTGCAGTATGCTGATCCTCTGTAAATAACTCTTCAGAATTATTTTTAAAATCGTGTCCTAAATTTCCTAATAAATTACCTATTGACTTTTGAAATTTATTTACCTGATCAACTGATGCTCCAAATACACCACCTAATTTATCTGAAATTACATTCATCAACTTAGATGCATCAGCTTTTTTCAAAACAGCACGATAGTCATCAACAGATTCGTTTGATAAAAATTTTAATGTTCCATCAGCTAAATTCTTTAAAAACTTACTTGCTTTTTCTTCATCATTACCCGTCATATCTAATAAAGTACGCTTAACAGTATCTATTTTCTGCATTGATTGTTTAGCATCTTCACCAACTTCTAATCCACGTTTTAATTCTGATATTGCTTGATTTCTATTAGTTACGTCTTTATCAAAAAGTGCTGTATGTAATTTTTTTAACACTGTAGCATTTATTAAATCATCTGTCATTTGATAAAGTGTTCTCATTGATGCAGGTTGTAAACTATACATTGCAGATTCGGTATTCACACGCACACCAACACCCATTCTATCCCCTCTACCTGGTGATGACTTAAATGCTTCATTATGTTTATCTACAACTGAATTCTTAACATTTTCTGTAAGTAAAAACGATGCAGTTGGCATACTTTCTTCACCTAACATATCTATCAAATCAGTTAAATTTTGCTTTGTAGATTTTGTATCAGTATTTACTAATGCATCATCAGCTTGTGCTGCAGCTGCCAATGACTGTATAGCATTACGTATCCTTATTTGTCTTTCTCCTGGAAATGATTCTGAATATGCTCTGTTTGCAGAATATACTTTAACATAATTATTGGCATTCATAGACTCAGGAATATTAGACGACATAACCGATGCATATTGCCATTTACCATATTTAGCAGCAGAATCAACAAGATCACTCGCCCATTTATTCCAATCAACTGCTTTTTGAGAATCGACAAAAGAAACATATGGAGAAAAAACATGACTTGCTGTTTTTGCTATAGTTTTAATTGCATCATCCTTTTTTATATTGCCTCTTACAGCTTCATCTGCAACTCTATGCAATTGTATTAAATTTTGTAATACAATTCTTGATGATCTACTTTTGCCAACACCAGGTTCACCATATAATCTAAATACAGACGTATGTCCTCCCTCTGCTTTACGTTGTAATGCTGCAGGATAATCAAATACCACAGCTGATAATGCCGTTCCCAAATCAATAGGTGATGCTACAGCTTTAGTTACATCAGCTATAGGTGAATCTGGATGATAAACTCCTTGTCGAACTAATTTGAAATCATCCTGTGTTTTTATTATTTGTCCTCTTGGTAATGGTGATTTAACAGTACTTCCTTCGTTAATCATCTTCATATATTTTTGTTTAGCTCTTAACCATTGCTCTAAATTTTCACCTGTTATTATAGCCATACTAACCCTCCAATGTTATTTAACTGGTATTATAGTTACATATTTTTTCAGTTTATCTTTCGGCAAATTAGCTAACACATCTTCCGTAGATATAGGTCTCCAAGTTACTATTGTTAATGGTATCTTTTTATTTTTTACTATTTTTGCCAAATATTCTTTTTCAACATCATTTAAGTTATAAGTAGGTAAATCTCCATCTGTAACTGATATTGAAGCTATATCTCCATTTTTAGCAGATTCAACTATACTATTTATATCAATATCACTTTGTTGTTTTTTTAACTCTTTTTGTAAACGTTTTTGAAACTCTTTATCCTCAAATATTTTATCTAAGTTAGCAACATATTGCATAGGATTATCAGTTCCACCACTAACTAAACGTTTTACAAAAGTATTTATATTAGATTTTGCAGGATTAAATACAGATGGTTCTAAATATTTTCCCATATTCCTACGATCAGATGCTGAATTTGAAAATGTAATAACCATTAAATTACGTTCCTTACAAATTTTAGCTATAGCTGTTTTAGCAGCGGACAACATAGCATCAGAAACTGATGCTGATTCATCAATAAACATCATAGCTATCCTAGGTTTGTTCTTTATTTTTTCTGTATATGCTAATACTCCTTTTGGAGCAGATCCACCTAAAGGCTGTAACCCCTGTGACATTCTGTGTTGATTAGCAATATGTTTGACATGATTTAAAGGCCCATTTATTATAGGCAACATTTTTTCTTCAATTACAGGTTCTGGTAAAACTATAGACCTACGCATAGCCATTGAAATAGCACTATGCATTAATTCATGATCTGTTGGTTTCAATTGTATATCAAGTTTTTGTCCGATAAAGTTTCCAAAATCATGACCATGTTGCTTAAAAATTTCATCAAGTTTTTCCATTATCTCACCAGTAGTATGTGCTATACGAGACATTTCATTATTAGTTTCATCTTCATTTAATTCTACTTCATCATCGGGATCAATATCATGATTGTTAGAATGATCTTGTATCTGTCCTTTTTTACCTTTCTTACCTTTCTTACCACGTTTGTTTATAAAGTCATCATTTTCTTCTGGAGGAAGTAATGAATTGACTTTATCTAAATAATCAGCCCATAAATCTTCATTCATTAAAGCAGAATCACCATTTTCAAATCCTAATGCATTATTTCTAACAAATGTCGCTACATCTATATACCTATCAGGTAATTTCATATTATCAGACATTAATTTATTTTGTATATAATCATCTAATTTTGGTTGCCATTGCTTATTTAAACTACTAAAGAAATCTTTAGAACTACCGATTGATTTTAAATTAGAAACTAGTTTATCAAAATGTTCATTGTCTCTTTGCATTATAGAAGCTTTTAACTGTTGTTTATCAGTTGCATTTAATTTACCACCAAGTTGAGTATAATACTCAATCATTCTATCAGCAACTGCTTCTTTAAATTTAGATATATCCTTACCAGAAGTATATTTATCTTTCATATCATCAACCGCTTGTATATAAATTGGAGTGGATAAAAACCTACCTACAGTCTCACCACGTACACCTAATTTATCTAATAAAGCAGCAGCCGTATCGTGAAAATTTCTAAGACCATTTGAATTAATAAATGTATCATGCATAATATTCCAATCACGAGAACTAACATTAGAATACTTCTTTTTCAACTTATTATCTTTCCATGGGTTTACATCACTTCTTAAAAAATGTGTAAATTCATGAAACATCGCAAATGCAACAGCACGATCTTTCATACCATTAGAATAATCCCAACTATTTATCTCATCATGAAATTCCTGTCCTACTGTAACAAAATAACGTAATTCTTTCATTTCAGGATCAGCAACAGGCATTATATAAGCAGTATTTGTAGATAATTGTTTTAATAATTGCAAATTTCGTAATTTATTTTTATCTCCTACCTGCTCATAATATTTAATACGTTCATCTATATCTGTACTTTTAGGAATTACATTAAAAACAAATAAATCATGTCTATCCAAAAGCGTTTTATTTGCATTAAGTATTGCAGGATCAACTTCACCTGTATTATTCCAACCCCAAGCTAACATAAACAATGAATTTCTATCTTTTTTTAGTTTATCATTTTGTTCTTTAAAATTTGCATCTTTCAAATAATCATCCAAAGCTTCTTCGATCCTATTTCTATTTAAAAATTTAGCCATAAGCTAATCCCCTCTAATATTTAATAATTGCTTTACTATAGCTTTATTTCCTTTGTTAGTCTCATTATTAATTGCATGAATAAGTATAAAAGTCTTTAAAACAAATAAGCGTACATCTAAAGGTACCTTTAAAGCATCTACAAATCTTATAGTATACAAACCTAAATCATTCTGTTTTTCATAACTACTCCTAATCCAATGTAACAATGTATCATTTTTACCTATTATATCAGGTAAAATACTTGCAAAATAAGCATTAGGATACAAATCTACGCCATAAGCATATAATAAATTTGATGCAGTATCCACAAAAATTTCTTTCTTAATTGCTGAAGAAGGTAAGTTCTTTAAAGAAAATATATCACCAGTAATCTTATTAAAATATTCAGATATCACATTAGATGTTGATGATTTTAATTGAAATAATGATACTGATTCAGCTTGTGAAAAATAATCTGTATATTTATTTAGAATATTACTTACTTTCTCAATTGTTAACATAACACACTACCTACTTAAATTTCTATTCTAAATTTATCTAAGTTAAAATAAGAAATTAATTTATCAACATCTGTTGTATTTATAAATAATCTTGCCAATTTCAATAGCTCAGTTGCTTCAATCTTTGAAATCCTCGAAATATTAAATTGTAATGGAAACATACTCCATGGTTTGCGCACTACAGATAGACCCTCAAAATTTAATTTACCTACATTATCCTTTAATGCTAAAACAGGCAATAAATTAAGTGAATTATTATATATATTTACAAACCTTGTAACAGTTTTTCCATCTAATACAGATGATAACATAGATTGATGTAAATAAAGGATATCAACAATAGTTTGTTCATCTGATTCTATAACTTTTTTCATTAGTCTTTGTTCTGACTCAAACCAAGCTATATGTGTAGCAGGACGGACTAACAAAATACAATTTTTTATAATATCATTTGCTGTAGGATTATAAATAAATTTATCTACAGAAAGATAGTCAAAATCTTTAAATAACTGTTTACCTTGAACTAAAACAATATTACTTTTCCATAAATCCAGAATAGGCGCTTTTGAATTGCTTTGTCTCAAAACAAAATCTATATCAAAACCATCTTCCATATAATTTTCAAGTACATTAACAATATCATCACCAATCTTCATACTTTTTAATTCATTAGCTAATTTAGGCAATAACTTTATAACGCCATTTCTAATAGCACTTTCTTTATCATTACCTTCAGCATATCTTATAGTATATGTTGCTGTCGCATTGGCAATATCAATATAATACATAAGTTCCTCCTATTATTTTTATATATTCATTTTACAAGCTAGCTCTTTCTCTGCTTTTTTAACATCATCTTTCTGTTTTTTCTTATTTGGAGACAGTGTATCTTTTTCTTCTTTTTTGTTTTTATCTTTTTTAAGTTCTTTATCTTTATGTGGATAATCATGCAGATAACTATCTACCATCTTAACCCTGCCAGACTTTGTAGTCACCAGATGTGGTTTAACTAACTTCTTACGTCTAGGGTTTAACCAAGCTTTCTTTGCCATTTATAATTACCTCCAATATCTATTCTTTAAAATATTACTATCTTTTTATGTTTTATACAATCAAAATACTTCTCCATTGTGTATAGTTTTCAAGTCAGCTATAAAATCACCGTTAATATCATAATGTATAATACCAAACCCTTGCGTCCAATTATTTAACTTCGCATACTCAAGTGTTGTTGCCAAATGTCCTACAGCACCTCCCCAATACAATGTACCATCAATAGCTTTAAACATTTTTTCTTGAGATCTATGATAATGACCAACTATAAAATTATCATGTACATATTTCCACATAACATTTGTAATATATTCAGGATTACCACCTCTAGCTGATTTTTCATGTCCATGTAAATGCCATAACTTACCTATTCTAAACGGTTCATCAATATATTCAATACGTAAATCATTCAAACGTAATTTATCTTCTAATAATCCTTGAACTAATTCATATAATTCACCAGCATTGTCCATCAAGTATCTATTCAATCTCTGTTCATGGTTTCCTTCGTAATATATAATCCTTGCGTCTGGAAAATCTGCACGCAACGATTGCAAAAATGAATATGCAATAGACATTTCTTCTTTAACTGACATCTTTGTAGGATCTTTACTGAAAAAACTTACTTTGTAAAAATCAATTAAATCTCCAAGTATGACAATAACATCTGGTACAATATTATAGGTAGATAGATAATCAAACATTGCATTAATGGATATAGAATCATGATAAGGAATATGCAAATCTGCCATAACTAATTCAGTTAAATTATTCTTTTCTTCTATTGTTAAGTTATTAGTAGATTTTATGATTGGTAGATTACGTAACGCAAAAACTATTCCACGACTAGTTGATTCACTTATGCCTAAAATTTCTGCAAGTTTTTCTCTTGAAATTTCTTTTCCTTGTGTCTGTATATATTTTTCATGTACCGCTAATGCTTTCCTCCATAATTGAGGAGTTAACCCCTGATTCTCCATCTAAACCTCCTACAAATACGAAATTTTCAAATGTTTTTATAGGAGTAAAATTATACAAAAAAAGCCTACCAATTCGGTAGGCTTTTACATATATTATTTAAATTGTCTAACTTTAATTTAAGCTATTTGCTAAACCTGCAGACAATTTAAATTTAACAGTTTTCTTAGCTGGGACTTGTACTGGTTTATCTTTACCCGGCGGAACTATCTCCCTGGGAGCTCTCGTTACTAAGTGGAATATACCTAAATTTTTGAGTTTTACATTTTTACCAGATTCTAATGCCGCAGCTATTTCATCAATAAATGTGTCTACAAATAAAGTAAGATCCTTCTTTGTATACTCTCCATCAAACTTGCGATACAAAACATCTACCAAATCCTTGGCGTTAACAATTTCATTAGTTCTTGACATACTCTATCAACCTCCTAGTTTAATTGAAATTATTCTATCTGAAGCCAAAACATGCTTAGGTAATCCATTTAACTTTGAAAACGAATATTCATCTTTACTTATATCAGTATCCGTAGCTATATTAGCAACATAACTAATTAAACTATCAGATTGTGATTCAGTGTATAAAATCACATCAAAAGGTAACACACCTTTACTTTGTGTTTTAAAAAATTTCACTTCCTTTTTCCTTTTGAACCAGTCAACAATTCTAAAATATCACTACTATTTTGCTCACCTTTATCTTCTCTGAAGTCTTGATCCCTCTTCTTCATAGCTAATTGAGCAAGGGATTTAGCTGCATCAATTCTATGCCCTATTAAAGAAGCTTTTGCCTGATAACCTACTGCAGACAATTTATTAGAAGCATTCATCTTATTTTCTAATGAAGCTAACTCCTGATCAATATAGTTGATTGTATACTTCAATTCCTCTTCTGCATATTTTAATGTTTCTATAATAGGCATAGCATCTTGTTCATTTAATTGTATTGCTTGGGTTACTTCTTCTTTGTTTTTCTCTATAGAAGTTTGATCTCCAATTTCAACTAAATCCGTCATAAATCAAATCACCGCCAATTAATTATTTTGTTTATCTGTTGCTGCTTCCTCCATTGCATTTAACATATGTTTTATAAAACTATCTACTGTATCGGCATCTTCTTTGTCTTTAATAGGTAACAACATATTAGGTACAATTAATAACGTTGTGTCTACACCTTTCTTTACAAGTGCATCAGTTAATTTTTGTCCGAAATCAAACAAAATTTGTCCTATTTCTGGATTGTTAATAAATGAGTCCATTACCTCTTTAAATTTAGCATTTACTTGCTCATCATTTGCATTTTCTTCTACGGGTAACAACATTCCAACTAAAAATTTTAACGGTATTGTTGCTAACGTAGTTCCTGCCTCATTTGCGCCTTTAGATTCATTATTACTTTTTGCTAACTCTAATTCCATTACAAAACCTCCTTCTTAATTACGAACGTATTTCTTCTAATATTATAGTGTCATTTTCTATAGAAAAATCACCTATTTTAGATATTGCATCATTATATTCAAACATAAGTTCACATTGTTTAAAATAACTTAAAAACAATCTAACAGTATTAACAATAAATAAACGCTCACGTTTTTCTTCTACAACCTTAAAAATGACTAAATTACCATCATGATAATCAAATACTGTATCTATTACATATAAAATATCTCCTTTCGTAGTTTTTATAGCTATATATCGCAAATTCTTGTGTTCTTCTAATACATCAACCAATTCATCTGCAGTCATAAATATTGTCCTCCTTAAATTAAACAGCTGAAGCTATCAATGATTTAACTTCCTCTATATGTTTTTTATCTAGATCACCAGGATCCCCCGAATAATCTGAAAGAATATATACATTATTATTACCCAATAATTGAATTTCATAAGACAATCTTTTAGCCTGATTATATGCAACAGGTTCATCATCATACATTATAAATACATTTTTAAACTGTGATAGCAACATAACTTGTGGAAGTGTGTATGTTATCCCAAACGTTGCAACAGCCATACCCATACGCCAAACATCAGCGGGGCCTTCAACAACCAATATAGAATCTTTACTTGGTATATTATCTAAATTGTATAAAATATATTTATGATGAATAACTTCATTAGCTTTTGCACATGTTAAATAACGTGGCTTCTTATCAGGATTTATTGTACGACTTGTAAATGAAACCAATTTACCATTATAAATAATAGGTATAAAAATACGATACCCATAAGTAGCATCTAAACCAATAGATTGTAAACCAAAATAACGTGATAGATACCCTGGATCAAATCCTCTTGATTTTAAATAATCTTTATGTCTTTGTGTTAAGGGCTTTAAATCTTTAGGTAAAATTACATCTTTATTAAAATCAGGTTTTTGTAGTTCTTTAACATGTACCGTGTAATCTATCTCAGAATAATTTTTAATTATTTGTGCAGTTTTACCTTTTGATATAGATAATACAGTAGATAATGTATCAATTAAACTGTGTCCACCACATCGCCAACAATGACAAGCACCTGATTGTTTATGAATACCTAAATGAAAATTTTGACTGCCTGCACAAAATGGACAATGTATATTAACCCAACCAGGGGTACAGTGATGATGATTTTCAGTATGTTCTATATTATAGTCTTCTAACAATTCAACTATTTTTATCATTATGTTTCTTCCTATTATTATGAAATAATCCAAACATTCTCTTTACAAGCTGCTGTAATGTATCTTCTTCTATCTCTTCAACATTTTTATCCGTTAATACTTCGTCTATCAATTTACGCTTAGTATCTAATATTTCCATCAAATAATCATCAATTGTTTTTAAGCCTATTACATAATAAATATTAACATAATTCTTTTGACCTATCCTATGAATCCTATCCTCAGCCTGATCTAAATCAACACTATTCCAAGGTAATTCTACAAATAATGCTGTATCCGCTGCGGTTAAATTAATGCCTATTCCACTGGCCATAATACTGCACACTATACATCTTACTGATGAATCTTCTTGGAATTGTTTTGCTGTCGCATGTAATTTTTCAGCACCCATCTGACCAACTAATTTTAGTGTTTTATAGCCTGCTTTTTCTATTTTAGAAGCAATAGAATCAATTATATCCCTGTGATGCGCAAAAATAACTAATTTATTCTCATCATTTTGTGATAAATAATCATTAGCCCAATCGATAACAGCTTCTATTTTGCCACGAGCACATATTTGTTTCAATACTTCCAACCTAACCAAAGATTCCCCCCTTGCAAGAGGTTCACCTTTATGTTCAATATACCATCTTTGAAATTCATTCAATGCTTTATCATATTCAGCTTTAATTTCACCGGACAATTTAACAGGTAATATTGTCTTAGTCTTATCTGGCAAATCCTTTATAACATCTTTCTTGTCCCTTCTTATAATAATATTAGATAATAATGCTTTAAGTTCATCCAATCTATTTCTTTTGACGCCTACTGGAATGTGGGCAAAGCCATTAAATTCAGTCTCAATATAACGTTCAAAAAATTCCCTTTTAGTTTTAAGTAAATCAGGTCGCAAATACTTCAACGTATAATACATATCAAATATGTTAGAGATAATTGGAGTTCCTGTCAATGCAATTATCTTATTAGCGTTAGCCATCAAGGAAAATACAGCTTTTGTACGCTTAGCTTTTGGATTTTTAACTTTGTGAACTTCATCAAGAATTAAAAACGAATAATTACCTATTAATTGATTTGCCCACCCTTTATAAATTTGCCTTTTCTTTTTCACTTCAGTATTATCATCTTTCTTCTTTTTCTTTGGAGTGTTATCGGCTAAAATATCATAATTAACTATTATATAGACATCTTGTTCCGAACCTTTATGATATAAATACTTGTCGTGAACAGGTGACTTTACATCATTAACATATCCTTCTAATATGTAAATAGTTGGATTATCAACAAATTTAAGCAGTTCAGAAGCCCAATTATATTTTACTACAGATGGACAAACAATAAGCACAGGCCTAAACCTATGTAAACGTTGTGTCGTAGCTATAGCTTGTATTGTCTTTCCTGT
>Ga0256842_1001920_pt1 | contig 15799 bp, 11 predicted proteins | sample 4559240metaG_FD_185973 | JGI IMG/M metagenome (GOLD analysis project Ga0256842, IMG submission 185973) | Hydrothermal vent microbial communities from Guaymas Basin, Mexico - 4559-240 | ecosystem: Environmental > Aquatic > Marine > Hydrothermal vents | place: Mexico: Guaymas Basin | collected...
AAAAATTCTGTGCCTTCAATTTTAACAGGAAAATCTATAATTTTTGTTCTACCCTCGAAATACGACTTTACTATGCCGTAAAACGGCTCAAGCAAAACAATTGGAACATCCTCAAAAACACGTCCCAACTTTATCTTTACAGCTCTTCCTTCATCAATTAGAATGCTTACAGGTCCTGCGAAAGTATCCACAACGGTTTGTACTATGGTTACCACCCTTAGAATATTTTATCATTTATAGAGAGGAAAAATCTTTTTTCCGCCTGGTCCATTTATTTCTACAAAATCGATGTTATAAAGCTCCTGAAGATTTCTTTTAAGATCTTCACTTCTCGCTGAAAGATCAAACAAAATTTTCCCACCCTTTATCCCAACTATCCTGTCAGAATAGGAAAGCGCAAGATCGATATCATGAAAAACAGCTATAACAATTATCCCCATTTTACTTATCTTTTTTAGATAAGAGGCTATAGTCATCTTATGTTTTGGATCAAGATGAAGTTCAAGCTCATCAACAAGAATTATCTTCACATTTTGTGCTAGGGCTCTTGCAAGCATTACAAGTCTTTTTTCTCCTGAACTTATCTGGGAATACCTTCTTTTCTCAAGCTGCTTTATCCCAAGCGTGCTTATTGCTTTCTCAACTTGTTTTTCATCTTCTTTTGTCCAATTTGGAAGAAAATTCTGGTGGGCTATTCTTCCCATCTCAACCAATTCCCTAGCTGTGTAATCATATATTGGGAAAAAATCCTGAGATACGAGAGTTAAAATTTTTGAAAGTTCTTTCCTTCTATATTCCCTTATTTCCTTACCGTATACATATAGATTTCCTTTGTGTATATCAACAAGTGATGCTATCGCCTTCATAAGCGTGGATTTCCCAGCACCGTTGGGACCTATTATTCCAACAAACCCCTCTTTTACCTCAAAATTGATATCTTTTAAAACCACCGTGCTTCCATATCCTGCGAAAAAATCCACAAGTTTTATCACCGTTTACCACCACTTTTCATGATGTACAAAAACACGGGAACACCAACAAATGAAGTAACTATGCCTATAGGAACTTCAAGGGGAGGAGCTACTATCCTTGAAAACAGATCAACAAGAACTAAAAAACTTCCCCCCATAAGTGATGAATATAAAACAGAATGCCTATGAGATGGTCCAAAGATCATCCTAACCATATGAGGAACAATCAGTCCCACAAAGCCAATACTACCAACCTCTGAAACCAAAGTGGCAGTTAAAAACACTCCAGACAAAAATAAAGCAAGCTTTAAAGATTCCGTCTCTACACCCACGATCTTTGCAAAATCTTCACCGAGCGAAAAAGCATCAAGACGGGCAGATTGTGTATACGCAAAAATTAAGTAAAGCACAAAAACAATAAATGGAAACAGGATATCTTTCCAAACAACTCCAGAAAGACTCCCAAAAATCCAAACTGAATACCCCTGAGATGATCTTCTGAAAAAGTAAAGAAGGAATACCGTCGCAGAGCTGAAAATCATATTCATTGAAACTCCTGCAAGAATAAGCTCCGTTGTAGAAATTCTTTTTCCTTTCCTTGAAAAAATTATAGCTACAAAAGCTGCCAGAAGACCAAACACAAATGCCATATATGGTGCCATTGTTATCCAAAAATATCCAAAGCTTTCCGCAAGGGTTAGGGAAAGTGCTGCTCCAAAAGAAGCGCCAGAAGAAACACCTATAAGATAGGGATCAACAAGTGGATTTTTTAAAAGACTTTGGAAGGTAAGCCCAACGATCGAAAGAGACGCTCCCACAACAAAAGCCATAATAACCCTTGGAAGCCTAATGTAGAGAATTATAGGTGATTTAAAAATATCAGCTGGGGAGACTTTCACGCTCCCCAGCAAGGCAGATAAGATTATTGACAAAATCGAAGCTGTAGCTAATACAAAAATCCACAGTGAATTACTTTTCTTCATAAAGGAACTCATATACCTCCTCTAAAAGATCAAAAACCTGTGGGCTCGGCTGGCTTGCAACATTTCCATCTATAACAAGAATTTTTCTTTCCTTTACAGCTTTTAGTTCTTTGAAGGGTTGATAGGAAACTATTGAATTTATAACTTTCTCACTATCTCCAGGTATGAATGAAGCGACGATTATCGCATCAGGGTTTTCTTTCACTATGTATTCGATAGATACAGGAGCCCACCCGTTCGGTCCAGAAAGATTTCCAGCGATGTTCTTTCCACCAGCAAGAGTGATAAGATCATTCATGTAAGAACCCGATGCAGCTGTCCAAAATTCCTTCATACCTGAATCTGGGGTTCCCATAAGGTAAAGAACCTTTAACCTTTTGTCTACAGGAATCTTATAGGCTTTTTTTGCAACTGTCAGCATCTTCTTCTGTAAATTATCTGCAAGTTTCTTCGCTTTTTCTCCCTCAGAGAATATCGTCCCAACCACAATAAGATCCCTTAAAATATCGTTCAGAGTTGTAGGATTTATTGCAAACGCCGTAAGTCCAAACTTTTCCAGCTTTGCGATCTCTCCTGCTTGGAATCCACCAAAGGTTAAAACAATATCAGGCTTTAGAGAGACTATCTTTTCGACGTTTAGAGGCACCATGTTTCCAATCTTTTCCACATTCAAAGTATCCCAGTTTGTAACTCCTACTACTTTATCCTGGAGTCCAAGGTAGATAAGATACTTAGTAGATGCTGGTGCCGCGCTTACAACTCTGTTAGGAAGTGCACTGATGGTAACCACTCTTCCAAGGTCATCAACCAATGTTAATGGATAGGCTAAAAGTGCTGCTAAAAGAGTGATAAGAGCTGCCACTACCAAAAATCTTCTCACAACGATCCCTCCCTTTTAAAAAATTTTCCCCACCTCCCTGAGACCGAGGAAGGTGGTCCTCCTTACACCATGGGCGGGTTTCCCGGCTTCCGGATCGCCCTACTCCCCACGCCTTCCCAAGGCTTTAACGCCCCAGTGGCACAAATGTGGGTTTCGTCCCCGGTCACGGTGGCGGTCCCGCGCCGGATTCTCACCGGCTTCCCCTTTAATCCTTAAGGAACCGCATGGTGCGGGAGGATATAGAATTGTCCTACTAATTATAACATATAACTTGGATACTATCTCAACACCTGTAACAGTTCTAAACAACTTCTAAACAATTGTAACACAAGTAACTACAAAGAATTTTTTATCTACGTTTCTTGAGGTATTGTAAATGTACTTGTGGAAAAATTCGTAAAGTTATCTTATTGTGATAGTACAAAATTTTTCCATTAGCATCTAAAAGTGGTATAATCCAAACCAAATAAGTTAAGGAGGAACCTTTAGTGAGCAAAAATGGTTTTCCGACAATTATGATTTCTTCATATACAACCAATGTAAATAACAGCTGGTGGTGGCACTCACCCCCGATCTGATGCGGGGTGAATGCTCGTTGCCGCACAGAATCGGGGGCTCCTGGTATTTAGGAGCCCCCTTTTATTTTTTCTAAAGGAGGGATCTTTTATGAGAATAAGGGTAGAACTAGAACCAGAGGAGCTTCCAAGGCAGTGGTACAACGTTTTAGCTGATCTTCCATTCAAGCTTGATCCGCCCCTTGATCCAGAAACGAAAAAAACTGTGAGTCCAGAAAAATTATCATTCATATTTCCAGCTCCATTGATAGAACAGGAGATGTCAGACAGAAGGTTCATAGATATCCCAGAAGAGGTTTTAAAAGAATACGCCATTTACAGGCCAACACCATTAATAAGAGCAACTTACTTAGAAGAATATTTGCAAACACCGGCAAGGATATATTACAAATACGAAGGAGCTAGTCCAACAGGGAGTCACAAAACAAACACGGCCATCGCTCAGGCTTACTACAACAAAATAAGTGGGACAAAAACTCTTGTTACAGAAACAGGAGCAGGTCAGTGGGGTAGCGCACTTTCTTACGCTGGTGCAAAATTTGGTCTTGAAGTTAAGGTCTTCATGGTAAAAGTGAGCTTTGAACAAAAACCTATGAGAAAATACCTTATGAAAGTATTTGGAGGCTCTGTCACGCCAAGTCCCAGCGAAGAAACTCCATTCGGAAGGGAAATCTTAAAGAAAGATCCAGATAACCCCGGAAGTCTGGGTATAGCCATAGGAGAAGCTCTCCAAACGGTGCTTCAAAGAAACGATGCAAAATACGCTCTTGGAAGTGTATTGAATCATGTACTTCTTCACCAAACGGTCATTGGACTTGAAATAAAAAAACAGCTTGAACTTATTGGAGAAAATCCCGATGTAATAATAGGCTGCCATGGTGGAGGTTCAAATTTTGGTGGAACTATACTTCCGTTCGTCCCCGATAGACTTGAAGGCAAAAACATAAGGTTTGTAGCAGTAGAACCTCAAAGTTGTCCATCCTTGACAAAAGGAGAGTACAGATACGACTTTGGAGATACTGCAGGGCTCACTCCTCTTCTAAAAATGTACACCCTCGGAAAAGATTTCATACCTCCAAAGATTCACGCAGGAGGCTTAAGATATCACGGCTCTGCACCGATAATTGCAAAACTCGTCAAGGAAGGATTGGTAGAAGCTGTGTCGTATCCACAAGAAGAAATATTCAAATGGGCAAAACTATTTGCAAAACTTGAAGGAATAATTCCCGCGCCGGAATCCGCTCATGCCATAACTCATGCCGCCATAGAAGCCTTAAAGGCTAAAGAAGTGAAAGAAGAAAAAGTAATTGTATTTAACCTAAGTGGCCATGGACTTTTTGACTTAACCGCATATGTGTAAATTTTCCCCTCCTCCCTTGGGGAGGGGATACTGTTCTGATAGATAGTAGTAAAAAACTCGTTTTAGGATAGTTTCTATCAAAGAAAATGCTAGAAGCAGATTTATTCATAGAACTGTCGAATTTAAATGACAAATGGATGAAGAGTTCAATACTGACATTGAAGACGAATTCCTAATAAAATAAAGCAATTAATGGCTTTGAGGTATAACCTTGAAGAGTCAACTATTAGAAATTAGCATGCAGAAGACAGATAGGAGTATAGATCTTGTGGAGTTTGGATCCATGGTGTATATTACGGAAAAGCAAGCAAGGAGGCGCTATTTATGAAGGTTGGAATAATTGGGGTGGGGAATATAGGAAAGATTATTCTCAATAGGCTTTTTAAAACCAGAAGAATAAAAAAGAGTGATATCGTTGTTAATTCGAGGACGAAGAGCAAGATAGAGCATCTTGCCAAAAGAGGGGTAAATATAGCCAAAGATAACAAAGAGGTTGTGGAGAAAGCTGATGTCATTTTTCTTTGTGTTAAGCCTCAGGACAGTGGCGAGATGTTTAAGCAAATAGAAGGAGCAACCGTTGATGGAAAGATATTTATAAGCACAATGGTTGGAGTGAAGATAAAGGATATAGCAGAAAAAACAGGTGGAAAGTACATAACAAGGATAATGCCCAATATTCCGGCGATGATAGGTAAAGGTATAATTCCCACTACTTTTTCTAAAGAGCTTTTAGAAAACGAGGAGAAAAAGCAAGAAGTTATATGGCTTTTGTCTTCGCTGGGAAAGGTTGTGGTGATACCAGAAAAGCACATGGCTGCGGTTACCGCGCTAAGTGGCAGCAGCCCCGCCTTTGTATTTGTCCTGATAGAGGCTTTAATAGATGCGGGTATAAGACTTGGACTTTCCTACGATCTTTCAAGAGAGCTTGTTATAGAAACGCTTAAAGGTTCGGCTGAGCTTCTTCAAAAGAAGGGGAATCATCCAGGAGAATTTAGGCATATAGTAACATCACCAGCTGGAACAACCATCGAAGGTATTTATTCTCTTGAAAGGGAAGGGATAAGAGGAACTCTAATGAAAGCCATCTACGACACCTATCAAAGGGCCAAGCATTTTGAGGATGGGGATTAAACTCTTTCTTTCTCTAGTATTTTTGTCAAGGAATCATAAATTTTCCCGAATTTTTCCAGCAATATAACGGAGTTTTTCCGTGGATTTATTATGTGATTTAACTCGCTAAAAAATCCTGTAGGAATTTCCCTCTCAAAGTGAATTACACTGGATGTTCTTTCTATCTCCATCTTTCTTGCACCTATTTTGTGGAGTGATATTCTCAATTTTCCGAGTTTCAAGAGGTTGTAGATAGCTCTTGGAGCTTTTCCAAATCTGTCTTCAAGCTCTTCTTTCAAGTCCCAAAGATCCTTTACCGATTTTGCTGAAGATATCCTCCTGTAAATACGGAGCCTTTCCATCGGATCTGGGATGTAATCCTCTGGTATTGCAAGATCTCCTGGAAAGCCGTTTATCTCAACATCAATTTCTTCAACTTGTTCGTTTTTAAGCCGGCTTATTGCTTCTTTTAAAAGTTCCACGTAATATCTGTATCCTATGGATTCTATATGACCCGATTGTTCTATTCCAAGGACGTCCCCGTAGCCTCTTATCTCAAGATCACGGAGGGCTATTTCAAGGCCGCTTCCCGCACCTAAATGAGTTTTGATTATTTCCAGTCTTTTAAGAGCTTCTTGGGATACGCCAGAAGGGTAGAGAAAGTAAGCGTAGCCTCTAACTTGCCTTCTTCCTACCCTGCCCCTTAGTTGGTAGAGCTGAGAAAGCCCGTATCTGTGGGCATCATCAACTATTATTGTGTTAGCTGTACCTATATCTATTCCACTCTCTATAACGGTTGTGCACAAAAGAACATCAATATCTCCACTTAAAAAAGTTTCTACGGTTTTTTCTAATATTCTTTTGTTCATCTGTCCATGAGCTATTCCGATTACAACATCAGGAACAAGCCTTACAAGTCTTTTATAGACGCTTTCTATCTCCTCTACTCTGTTATGTACATATATCACTTGCCCGTCTCTTGCAAGTTCCCTCAATATAGCACTTTTTATTATGCTATCGCTCAGAGGTTCTACATAAACAGCTATAGGTTTTCTTCCAATTGGAGGAGTTTTTATCGTTGATATATCTCTCATCCCAGACATCGCCATATGCAAAGTCCTTGGAATAGGAGTGGCGCTCATGGAAAGGACATTCACGGAAAGACGCATTTTTTTAAACTTGTCCTTTTGCTCAACACCAAATTTCTGCTCTTCGTCTATAATCACAAGTCCAAGATCAGAAAATTTTACCTTGTCGCTCAAAAGAGAATGAGTCCCTATGATAACATCTATGGCGCCGGATTTTAAATCCTCAAGTATCTTCTCCCTTTTCTTACCTTTTTTTGTGCTGTCAAGGAGTTCTACTCTTACTCCAAAAGGTCCCATTCTTTCTTTGAACGTTCTGTAATGTTGATTAGCTAAGACAACTGTCGGTGCCATAACCGCTACTTGTTTCCCAGATGTTACCGCTCTAAAAGCTGCCCTCATAGCGACTTCGGTCTTCCCATATCCGGAATCTCCCGTTATCAACCTGTCCATGGGTTTTTCTGAGGCGAGGTCGTTTAGCACTTCCTCTATAGCTTTAAGCTGGTCCGCAGTTTCTATGTATGGAAAGGAAAGTGCAAATCTCTCTTCAAGTTCTGGATCCCCCAAAAGAGGTTCACTTTTGACCATGGATCTTTTTGCGTATATCTTTACAAGTTCCTTTACTCGCATTTCTATATCTTTTTTCGCGCTTTTTACCCTTTTTCTCCATCTTGCGCTTTTGAGCGAATCCAGTGAAACCTCACTCGATCCCAAATATTTATGTACTCTGTTCAACCTATCAACAGGAACGTATAGAGTTGCATCAGAATATTTTATTTTTAAAAAGTCCCTCTCTCCTGTAGCAGATTTGATTCTCTGAATGCCTTCGAACTTACCTATACCGTAATCTTTATGAACAACGATGTCCCCTTCCGCCAGCTCTTCATAATCCAATATGGGAGAGCTTTCTATCCTCTTTTCTTCTGTTGTCTGAACAAGCACTTCTTTTTTGCTTTCTTTTATCTTCTTTACACCTTTTATTTTCTTTAGAAGCTGCGATGTAGAGATCATGGAGTTTTCAAAATAAAGGGGGGCCTTATCGGAGGCGAGCTCTTTCAATTTTCTCAATTTTCTTTCATGCTCTTTCAACGACTTTTCAAAATCTGTGGAGAAGTATTCAGCTTCCTTTATATATTCAAATATAGTTGAATCACTTCCGGACAGCTTTGGAACCGTGTCATAATTGTGATTTTCGTTTATGTATTCTCTTGCTGGAAGGATTGTTACACTTTCTATCTTTTCTATTGAGCGTTGAGATAGCGGATCGAACAACCTTATCTCTTCTATCTCTTCATCAAAAAGCTCTATCCTCACAGGATAATCATAAACGGGGATGAATATATCAAACACATCTCCCCTTATTGAAAATTCGCCAAAGTCCCTAACTATATCAACTCTTTCGTATCCCATTTTCATCAGCATTTCTGGTTTTATATCAAATTTATCACCGATTTTTCTAGTAAATGTAAATTCTGTCAATTTCTCCGGTGAAATGGTGTATCTTGAAAGCGCCGCAAGGGTTGTGTGAACAACATCAGCTCTTCCGTTTAAAAGATAATAAAGAGCCCTAACTCTCATAGCATTTACGTAAGGGCTGTTATCAGAAAAGGGCGATCCATCGTGATCGGGAAGAAAGATATATTCTTCATGTTTTTTGTAACTTTCAAGTCTTTCGTGGGGAAAAATGATAATCTTCATAATGGCTATGCATCTATCTTAAACATTCTTCTAAAAACTCTTAAAGCGGCGTCGACTACCCTTTCATCCCACTGTTTTCCCTTGCCACTTTCAAGGATTTGTATAGCTTTTCTTACACTTAAAGCTTTTCTATAAGGCCTGTCGGAAGTCATGGCATCAAAGCCATCAGCTACAGCGATTATTCTGGACTCTATTGGAATTTCATCGCATGTGAGACCATCTGGGTATCCTTTCCCATCGCATCTTTCATGGTGATGCCTGATGATTTTTGCTATATGTTTTAAAGCTTTGACCTTTCCGACAAGTTCTGCACCAATCACAGGATGTTTTTTAATCTCTTCAAATTCAACTTTGGTAAGCTTTCCTGGTTTATTAAGGATCATTCCCTTGATCCCTATCTTACCTATATCGTGTAAAATTGCCGCAAGTTCTATCTCTTCTATCTTCCTTTCGGAGAATCCCATCTCTTTTGCTATTTCGACGGAATAGTCTGCGACTCTTCTTGAATGACCGTGAGTGTACGGGTCTTTAAGTTCTATCGCATACGAGAGGGCCTCTGCAAGTCCTATAAGCGTCTCTTTTAATTCGCCAGCGTATCTAAGCCTTTGAAGCGTTATAGCTACAACACTGGTGAAAATTCTTAGGAATTTAAGGTCATCATCTGTGAATGCATTTTTGGTCGATCTTTCAATTTCAAATGCACCAATTACCCCCTCATTTGTTACAAGAGGAAGAGCAACAGCGGATTTTGTTTCATTGGATTCTTTATAAAACACAGGGTCAGCTGATATATCTTCTGATATATATTCTTCTCCTACGCTTATAGAGTACTTAATAATTCCTGTCGTGAGCTTTTTCTCAATAATTTCATTATCTTTACTTTTTATGAATTTAATGCTTACTACTCTCTCATCATATTTTTTCCAGGCAAGGGCAACTATCACAACATCATCAAACAATTCCACACCTTTTCTCAAAAGCATTTCTTCAACTTCATCTAAAGATGAGCTTGTAGAAATAACATTCACAAGGTCAAGCAATGCCACCAAAAAGTTTTTCGATTTTTCCAGAGTGTAATAATTTTCGTGTGAGGTTATTATAAGCTCTGTTATTAAAGACAGCATTTCTATGAATTTTTCTTCATCTGAACCTATTTGGAAAGGTTCACTGGAAAATACTCTGATTATGTATCTGCCGACCTTTATATCTGTGGAGTACATGACATGCTGAAACAATTTTGAATTTTTTATGTTACCTTCTTCGTCAACAACTTCATAACCTACCAAGGGTATGGATAGTACTTCGTTCAAAGTTGTGTATAAATTATCAAAAATTTTGGTAACATCTTCTTTAATGTCTATATTTTTCAAGAAATTTAAAAACTCTAACATAGATGTATTTAACTTAGAGAGGTTTTTGTACATCGATTCAATTTCTTCGTTCATTGAGAGAAGTTCTTCGTTCATGGCCGACAGTTCTTCATTTGCTGCGCTTATCTCTTGAGTTTTTCTCATGATTTCTGTTTCCAAAATATCTGTCCATTTCTTGTAATATATATGATTCATTATGAACATGCTGATTGTTATCGCAACTCCTGTTATAACGATGTAAATTAAAAGCAAAAGCAGGCTCTTAGCTTTTGGAGATTCGTAAACCAAGATTATCTCCGTGCCATCTGGAAAGACCTTAGAAAAAGTAGAAATCTTAAGATTTTTCCCTCTTGTGTAACTCTTCCATTCTTCATCTTTCGCAGAAAACGGGTATACCACTTTTCCATTCTTTATTATATAGACTTTTTTGACAATGCTTAAAGAAAGATGCTCTTTTAAAGCTTTCTTCAAAAATTCTTCACCATGATTTTCATAATAGTGATAGATCATGTTTGAATAAGTGTTCAGCGTATTGGACAACCTTCTTTGAAATAATAAAAACAACCTATCAAAGAAAATAACGTTTACCCCCACAAAAGCAAAAAGCATTACCACAGCAAAGACCATTGAAAAGTAATTGTTAAATTTATTCCATTTAAGTTCGACCTTTTCGGAAAGAAATATTTTTATATTCATTCCAAGACCGTTGAGATTTATAGCCATAGATATGAGGATCAATATCGGATATATAAGTGCTGAGTAATCGTAAACAACGGCTATTGGCACAAGGGTAAGTGCAAGGATAACTTCGGAAAAGAATGAATAATGTTTGCTTAAAGCCATAGCTGATGCTACTCCAATAACCGTTAAAGAATAAACGATCGATCCAAGATCGAAGCCTCTTAATATCAAAGTAACAATTGCAAGAATTATTCCAAATAGTATAGTTCCAAGAAATATATGACTCTCTTCGTACTTAATGTTCTCAGCGATTTTCTTTTCTGCATATAGTCCCGCAGAAAACCCGATAAGGAGGGAGATAATCGTAAAAATTTCACTATGGAAGTACAGCGTTGCAGGTAGCATGGTAATCTCAAGAATAAGGCCAGCAACAACAAACTTTTTCTCTCTTTTGTAAGAGAGAAGATCCAAAAGTGGCAATAATCCAACCAACAGCATTGTAGGAACACTATATATCATTAATTCCTTGGCTATCCAGATGAATTCACTCATTCCTATCCTCCCGAATTCGGCTCTATGTATCCCAAGTACGGAAGATTTCTGAATATTTCGTTGTAATCAAGTCCATACCCTAAAAGGAATTTATCGTCAAGTTCATAACCAGCAAAATCTACATTTATTCCATGATCATGAACCTTTTTCTCAGCCAAAGCGGCTATCCTTATATCTTTTGGCCTATATCTTCTAAGGTATCTCAATATGTATTTCAATGTCAAACCTGTATCGACGACATCTTCCACCAATAGCACGTATTTGTTTTCCATTTCTTCTTCCATCCAGGATTTGACTTTTATCCTACCTGTTGAGTTTGTGCCTGAATAACTTGTAACATGAACAAAAGAGTATATTACATCCAAGTCGATGTGAAGAACAAGTTCACTGAAAAAATGTATTGAACCTTTAAGTACGCACACGGCATAGATAACATCGGTTTTATCCTTATAAAACTCGGTTATTTCTTTTCCAAGTTCTTTTATTCTTTTCCTCAGGGTAGATTCGTCATAGAGAATCTTTATATCTTCCCTTTTTATCCTCAAAAGATCTCCCCCTTCTCCAAAATTCTCTTTATATCCTCTTCTTGGAGCTTCAGTATTATTTCATCCAAATCTCCATCCAGTATTTCTTCCAATCTATAGGATGTGTAGTTTATCCTATGATCCGTTACCCTGTTTTGTGGGAAGTTGTAGGTTCTTACCTTTTCGCTTCTATCCCCCATACCAATTTGACTCTTTCTCAAATCGGATATCTCTTTCATTTTCTTTTCAAGTTCAAGCTGGTAAAGCCTTGCTTTCAATATTCTCATAGCCATCTCTCTATTTTGGTGCTGTGATCTTTCAGTCTGTATTGAAACAACTATTCCCGTTGGAATATGCGTAATTCTAACGGCGGACTCTGTTTTGTTTACATATTGACCACCATGGCCTGACGCTCTAAATGTTTCTATTTTCAAATCTTTTGGGTTTATCTCTATCTCTACATCTTCAAATTCAGGAAGGACAGCAACCGTTGCAGTTGAAGTATGGATTCTTCCCCCAGATTCGGTAACGGGAATTCTTTGAACCCTATGAACACCACTTTCGTATTTTAGATACTTGTAAGCTTCTGGGCTTTTTACAAAAAAGGTAATTTCTTTGAACCCTCCAAGGTCTGTTCTATGAAAGTCCGCTATTTCCACCTTCCACCCCTTTCTTTCAGAATACCTTGAATACATCCTGAAAAGATCAGCGGCAAAAAGTGCCGCTTCCTCACCCCCAGCGGCAGCCCTTATTTCCATAACAACCCCACCAGTATCCTCTTGAGGAACCAGTAAAGATACAAGTTCCATTTCCTTTTCTTCAATTTTTTTCTGAAGGTTCTCAATTTCTTTTTCTGCTTCTGGGTCTTCCTTGGCCATTTCCTTCCAAAGTTCTATGTCGTCCTTGAGGGTTTCTATATCTTCCTGGAGTTCAACGATTCTTTTAAGTCTGGAATATTCCTTTGACAACTTTGCAATCTCCTTGTGTGAGGTTGTATTTGAAAGTTTCGTTTCTATTTCCTTAAGTCGATCCCAGACCTTACTCAACACCTTACTTGCAAGTTCTATCAAAGCTTTCTTGCCACCTCCTCAGGATTTCTCGCATAATCGAGGGCGGTTTCCTTTGTTATAAGACCTTTTCTATATGCACTTATTATCGCGTCATCAAAATGTATCATTCCGTACTTTGCACCAGTTTGTATGAGAGAATCAAGCTGGTGAAGCTTTCCTTCCCTTATGAGGTTGGAAACGCCGGGAGTCCCTATCATTATTTCTATTATCGCTATCATACCTCCGCCTTTTTTCGGAAGAAGTCGCTGGTAAAGAACCGCTCTTAATGTGTTGGCAAGCTGCAGTGTAACCTGCCTTTGCTGGTGTGCTGGAAAGACATCTACAATTCTTTCTGGAGCAGTTGCTGCAGAGTTGGTATGGACGGTAGCAAAAACTATATGACCCGTTTCTGCGGCGGTTAGCGCCAACGACATGGTATCTAAGTCCCTCATTTCGCCGACAAGTATAACATCGGGGTCTTGTCTTAAGGCGTACTTCAATCCATCTACAAAGGAGTTGGTGTCTTTTTCAAGCTCCCTTTGATGTATCAATGATCTTTTGCTTTCGAATATGTATTCAATAGGATCTTCAATGGTTATGATATGATAAGGATACTTGGCATTTAGAAAGTCTATCATTGCAGCAATGGTAGTGGATTTTCCGCTACCGGTTGGTCCTGCAACCAATATAAGCCCATATTCTTGATCTGCTACGTCTTTCAAAATTTCAGGCAGGCCAAGTTCTTCTATCGACCTAATCTTTCTCGGTATAAGCCTTAATGCGAGCGTTGGATTGCCTCTTTCGTAGTAGAAGTTTCCTCTTACTCTTATGTTTCCCGCTACTGTAAAGGAAAAGTCAATCTCTTTTTTCTTGGTATCAAAAGGTTTTCCGTTCTCTTCCAAAATATCTTTAACAGAAGCTATTATGCTTTCTCCATCTACGATTCCTAAATTTTCTTGCGGAAGAAGTTCTCCATCGATTCTAAAATACGGTGCCTTCCCTGTAGTTAAATGAACATCGGTCGCTTTCATAGAAAAAGCTCTTGCTATCATAGGCCTAACATCCACAACTATCCCTCCAAACATTTGCTGCTTATATACTACCATATACTTTTGTTTTATCGTAGAAGAAACTAAGAAAAAAGGTTTTTTGGTATAATCTCTTTAAGATGGATTGTTAGGAGGGATCTTTATGAAAATCAAATTTGGAACGTCCGGATGGCGTGGAATCATAGCCGATGATTTCACATTCCAGAATGTGAGAGCCGTCACACAAGCAATTGCGGAACATTTGAAGGAGAGAAACGAAACACAGCACGGAATCATCGTTGGAAGGGATCCAAGATTCATGAGTGAGAGGTTTGCTGCGGTTGTTGCTGAGGTTCTGACAGGGAATGGAATAAAAGTATATATGCCGGAGAATCCTGTTCCCACACCTGTAATATCATTCACGATCCTTGATATGCCCCTTGATGGGGGTATAAACATAACTGCGTCTCATAACCCTCCGGAATATTGTGGGCTTAAATTCAATCCATCAAGTGCGGGACCTGCCCTCCCAAACGTAACAAGATCGATTGAAGAAAAAATACAAAAAGTTATAGAAGGGGAGATCGAGATAAAGAGCAAGCCATTAAGAGAAGCTTCTGCAGAAGGTCTTTTTGAAATAATAGACCCGTTTCCAAAGTATTATGAAAAGCTCAAGCAAGCTATAGATTTTGAAAAGATCAAAAGCGCGGGTCTTACAATAGTGGCAGACCTTATGTACAGCGCTGCTATAGGATATCTCGATAGAATAGTGAAAGAGTTGGCAGCAGAATACGAGATAATACATGATTTCAGGGATCCTTACTTCGGTGGCGGAAGGCCAGAACCCGACGAGTCCCGGCTAAGGACAATAATGGACATGGTTAAAGACAGAAAGTGGCAGGTTGGAATAGCAGTTGATGGCGACTCCGATAGATTCGGAGTTGTTGATGACACAGGAGATTACATAAAACCCAACGAAGTTATAGCCCTTTTGGCGGAACATCTATACAAAAACAAGGGCTTTGAAGGGCCGGTTGCAAGAAGTGTTGCTACATCCCATGCTGTTGATGTTGTTGCAAAAAGCTATAAAGAAGATGTTATGGAGACGCCTGTTGGATTTAAATTCTTAGGACCTCTTCTTATGCAAAATGGAGTGGTTATAGCTGGTGAAGAGAGCGGTGGGTTATCCATCCAGATGCATACACCTGAGAAGGATGGTATATTAGCTGATCTTCTGATTCTTGAGATGATAGCCTATGAAGGGAAGAGCCTTTCTGAAATAAGAAAAGATTTTGAAGAAAAGTATGGAAAATTTCATAACACAAGACTCGATGTGTCTTTAGAAACTCCTCAAGACAAAGATGAGCTCATGGAAAGCTTTAGACATATTGGAGAAGAATTTGCGGGATTGAAGGTGTCGAAGAGAGATGAAATAGATGGGGTTAGATACATATTTGACGATCCCGATACATGGATGCTTGCAAGACCTTCTGGAACAGAGCCTTTGGTGAGAATCTATATAGAAAGTAGAGATTTGCAGAAATTTAGGAAACTTGTGAGTGAGGTAAGAAGGTTGGTGAACAGGTGAGGTGAAATTATGGAGTTGGGAATTAAAGGAAAGGTAGCTGTTGTTACCGCAGCTAGTAAGGGAATAGGATTTGCAGTTGCTGAAGAGTTTGCAAAAGAAGGGGTTAATCTAGTTATAAATTCCAGAAGTAAGGAAAATCTGGAAAAAGCAAAAGAAAAGTTGGAAAAGTGCGATGTGGAAGTTTTAACTGTGGCCGGCGATTTAAGAAATGAAGCAACGTTAAAAGAAATCTTTAACGCTACGATGGAAAAATTTGGAAAAGCTGATATTTTGTTCTTAAATGCTGGCGGGCCAAAACCTGGAGGTTTTTTTGATGTAAATTCTGAAGATTGGGAAGACTCGTTC
>Ga0256842_1001921_pt1 | contig 15798 bp, 13 predicted proteins | sample 4559240metaG_FD_185973 | JGI IMG/M metagenome (GOLD analysis project Ga0256842, IMG submission 185973) | Hydrothermal vent microbial communities from Guaymas Basin, Mexico - 4559-240 | ecosystem: Environmental > Aquatic > Marine > Hydrothermal vents | place: Mexico: Guaymas Basin | collected...
AATCTGGTGGCAATAGCGAGAAGGTAACACCTGTTCCCATTCCGAACACAGAAGTAAAGCTTCTTAGCGCTGAAAGTACTTGGGCGGGCAACCCCCTGGGAGGATAAGACGCTGCCAGATGATAAAATACAAGAAAACAATTTATGGATATAGTATAAGTTGTTTTTCTTGTATTATTAGCAATAAAAATGTGGCGACGTGGCTCAGCTGGCTAGAGCATTCGGTTCATACCCGAAGGGTCACTGGTTCGAATCCAGTCGTCGCTACCAAAAATGGGAGTATAGCTCAGTTGGGAGAGCGCCTGCCTTACAAGCAGGATGTCATAGGTTCAAGTCCTATTACTCCCACCATTAAATGCGGTTCGGTAGTTCAGCTGGTTAGAACGCCGGCCTGTCACGCCGGAGGTCATGGGTTCGAATCCCATCCGAATCGCCATTAATACGATAAATAAAATATGGGCCTTTAGCTCAGTTGGTTAGAGCGCCCGGCTCATAACCGGTAGGTCTGGGGTTCGAGTCCCTGAAGGCCCACCATATTTTATCAGAGTAGAGTTTAATTAATTTTATTTATATTCTGACAATAAAATATATAGGCGATTGCCTATATATTTTTATTTAAGGAAGTAATTTTTTAAAATAATGTTTCAAATTTAAAATTATATTTAAATATTGAAATTCATTGTTAATGGCTATTATCAATGAATTTTTTTTGTCTGCAGTTAGAGTGTCGAAATCAGAATCAAATATGATATTACTATTAATTAATTGATATGTAGTATTATCTATTAAAAGGCTTTGAAGACTAAATTTAACTGTAATATCTTGATCGTTAGATGTAATTGAGCAGTATTCATTATAATAATTAATTGCTAGATTATTTTTTGAAAAAAGAGTAACAATTAAAAAATTATATTTCTTTTCAACTAATTTAATATAGATTGTATCGCTGATTGGTTTTGGGAAAAATTTAATTATTTGATTATAACTAAAATAACTTAATATTTTTAAAATTGGTAAAAGATATAAAATATCTTCATAATTATGAAGTAAAATTGTCTTTAAAATATTTTCATTTTTTGTTGTTAAATAGTTATAATATAACTCAATGTTTTCTTTACCGCTTATAGTATCCTTTCTATTGATTTGAAGAAATTTTTCAACAGATTTTAAATTATATCTTTCGAGATTTAAAAATTTTTTATTTGCTCTAATAAGCCTATAAATATCAAAATTATATACATTTGGTATTTGAAAATCAATATTGTGTTTTTTTAGTTTTGCATTTATGAATGGTATGTCAAAACTATATCCATTATAAGTTATTAAAAAATAATTTTTCATTGAAGATAATAGATTTTTTAATGTAATTAATAGTTGTTTTTCTTCAGATAGAGATTCAGCAAAAAATTGTTTGGATATAATACTATCATTTGATTTAATAATTAAACCAATTAACATAATTGTTGATTTTTCTCTACTGAAACCTGTAGTTTCAATATCTAAAACAATAAAATCATCATTAAATAGAATTTTGTATTCATCAGGTATATATTTATCGTAATCATTGGAAAGTATATTTTCTGTAATAATCATTTATAGAACTCCTTTTATTTGATATAATAATTATACGTGAAAACACCTAACTTTTAAAGGAGAAAAAATGGAAGTATATTTAGATAACTCTGCAACTACTAAAGTATCAGAGATAGTTAAAAATGAAATTAATGATATATTAAATAATTATTATGGAAATCCATCTTCAATCCATGATATTGGTATGAAATCAGAAAAAAAGATTAGAAAGGCAAGAAAAACTATAGCTAAATATCTTGGATGTAAAAATGAAGAAATTATATTTACTTCTGGAGGGACTGAATCAAATAATCTTGCAATAATTGGTTATGCAATAAGGAATAGAAAAAAAGGAAATCATATTATTACTTCGAAAATTGAACATAAATCAGTAATAAATTCGTTTGAGTACTTAAAAACTCAAGGATTTGATGTTACATTTTTAAATGTTAATCAAAAAGGAATGATTGATTTAAATGAATTAGAAAATAAAATAAATGAAAATACAATACTTATTAGCTTAATGCATGTGAATAATGAGATTGGAAACATTAATAAAATAAATGAAATAGGAGATTTAATAAAAAAGAATAATTCAAATGCTGTTTTTCATGTTGATGGTGTACAAGCATTTGGTAAATATAAAATTAATTTAAGAAATATAGATATGTATTCATTTAGTGGACATAAAATTCATTCTGTTAAAGGTGTAGGTGGATTATATAAAAAAAAATCAATATTAATTGATAGTATTCATAAAGGTGGGCAACAAGAATCTGAAATTAGGCCTGGAACTGAAAATCTAATTGGTATTTCTGCTATGGGTAAAGCTGTTGAAGAAATAATTGAAGAGTACGAAAATAATTATAAGAAAGTTTTAGAGTTAAAGGAATCTTTTACTAAGTATTTAAATGATAATATAGAGGATTGTGTTATTAACGGAGCTGGGGTAGAAGAAACATCACCATATGTTTTGTCAATAGCTTTAAAAAACATTTATGCTGAAGTTCTATTACACAGTTTGGAATCAAAAAAAGTATATATTTCTACTGGATCAGCATGTAATTCTAAGAGTAAGAAATATTCTCATGTTATTGAGGCTTTAAATATAGATGAAGAATTAATGAAAGGAACAATTAGAGTAAGTTTTAGTAAATATTCAACAATGAGTGAGATAGAATATGCTTTAAAAGCATTAAAAGACTCAATTGATGAATTAAGAAAAATAATAATAAGGAGTAAATAATGAAAACATTAATAATTAAATATGGTGAACTTGCATTAAAAAAAAGTAATAGGGGATATTTTGAAAAAGTATTGATTAATAACCTAAAATTGAATTTAACTAGTTTTAATGAAGTTGATATTAGAAGAGAACATGGTAGAATATTTATTGAATTTGATAAATATGAATTTGAAGAAATTATTGAGAAAGTAAATAAAGTTTATGGAATTGTAGGTTTTGCTAAAAGTATAAAAATAGAAAATTCAATTGATGAAATGAATGAAGCTGCTAAAAATTTAGTAGAAGAAGCGTTAACAAGAAAAAATTACAAAACATTTAAAGTAGTAGTTAATAGAGCAAATAAAGCATTTAAAGTAAAATCACCTGAAATTGCAAGACTTGTTGGAGGATATATTTATAATGCTTTTGAAGATCTTGATGTGGATGTACATAATCCGGATTTAATTGTAAAAGTTGAAGTTAGAAAACAATCTTATGTATATGCTGATGAAGTAAAAGGTTTAGGTGGACTTCCATATGGAACTGGCGGAAAAAGTATGTTGTTGCTTTCAGGTGGAATAGATAGTCCTGTTGCAGGTTGGATGATGGCAAAACGTGGTGTTGTAGTTGAAGCAGTTCATTATCATACATATCCATTTACTTCAAAACAATCTACCGAGAAAGTTTTAAAGCTAGCTCAAATTATTTCAAATTATACTGGTGAAATAAAAGTACATTCTATAAATATACTTGAAATTTATAAAACGATTCAAGAAAAATGTCCTAAAAAGCATTTTACAATTATTGGAAGAAGATTTATGACAATGATAGCTGAAAAACTTGCTAAGCAGAATGGATGTATTTCATTGATTACTGGAGAAAATATTGCACAAGTGGCTTCTCAAACAATGGAAGGTTTAAATATTACAAATAGTTCTGTGTCATTACCGATTTTCAGACCTTTAATAGCATTTGATAAATTAGATATTATTGAAATAGCTAATAAAATAGACACATATGAAACTTCAATATTACCATTTGAAGATTGTTGCACTGTATTTTTGCCTTCGCGAGTTGAGGTAAGACCAAATCTTGACGATGTAGTTAAGTATGAAGATGTTTTAGATAGGGAAAAATTAATTAATGATGCACTTTCTACAATTAAAACTTATCAGATTACACCAGAAACTGAAATTGAATTTTAAATTAAAAATGCCAACTTTTTATAAGTTGGCATTTTTTGTTCTAATTATTGTCATTAGGTTTTTTATCTTCTTCATCATTAGTTTCTTCGTTTAAAAACTCATCAAGTTCTTCTTGATAATATGGTATTGAAATGATTTCTGAAGGTTCAATTATTGATTCATCAGGTAATATAACGCTTTGATTAAACATAATTTTGGTTCTTACAGGAAGAAGTAATAAACTGTTATCCTGAAGAATTATTTCAAATGGATTAACAACAACACCCATTTTATTTGGTAAATAAATTAAATGTTTATCTGTATCAAGTGATTCATAGTCGAATATTTCAATAGTTTCGCCGTGAATATTGCAGACATTATTCGGAACTGTATATTCGCCATCTTTAATATAAATTGGCCATTCTTTTCCATATTTATCAACATAAATATGTTCTTCTGGATAATAAGGGCCATCTAAACGTTTTGTTAAAACTTTATTTTCAACTAATGTTGTTGGACAATATTCAGTTGCAAGTAAGTTAGATTCTTTACATATTTCTGCTTCAACATGTATATCATCAAGTTCGTTTGGCTGGGTTCCAGGTAAAAAATACTCATCTTTTACAGTGTTTCTTGGATCTAAATATGAAAGTTTTGTAGGAAGTTTTCCTGATTTTGTATCAACTTTCATTTTTACTACATCATCTGAAATTGTAAATTCTTTATCTGGAAGATCTTCATGAATATTTTTCATAACATAACTCCAGAATTTTGCGCTTACAACACTACCTTGCTCAAGTTGCATATTGTAGTCAGTTCCAAACCATGTTACACCGGCATAATAAGGTGTCATTCCTGTAAACCATGCATCATAATTTTTAGAAGTTGTACCTGTTTTTCCAGCAACAGGCATTCCGGTATTGTTATCTCTGATCTTTGCTTTTGAAGATACACCATTTGTTACACCGGATTGCATAATATCTCTAATAATGAATGAAACATTTTCTGGAATTATTTTCTTTTTATCAGGAATATTATTAAGAATTATTTCACCATTTTTATCTAATACTTTTGTATATGTTATTGTTTCTACTTTTATACCATCATTTCCAAAGGTTCCATATGCTTCTGCTAATTCAAGTGGCGAAATTCCTTTTGTCATTCCACCGAGAGCAACTGTAGATAAATTATGATCATTTATTGATCCTGAATCAACTATAGTAGAAATTCCAAAGTTTTTCATTGAATCAATACATGTTTCTATTCCTAATTTCTTAGCAAGTTTTGCAGTTACAACATTCATTGATTGTTCTATTCCTTCGCGTAAAGTAGAAATACCTCTATATTTATAATCGTATCCTTTATAGCTTTCATACCAATTCAGTGGCCATCTGACTTCAGGATCATCACTTAAATAAGCAGGGATATCATCAATAACTGATGCTGCCGTAAATTGTCTGCTTTCTATCGCAGGTGTATAAACTGAAAAAGGTTTAACCGATGAGCCAGGTTGTCTTGGATATAAAGCTCTATTAAATATTTTTTGACCAGTAATATTTCTTCCTCCGACAATGGCCTTAAGATGCCCAGTGCGATAATCGATAATTAGCATAGCTGATTGCGGTTGTATTGTTCCTTTTTCAGAAACGACATAAAATTCATTATCAATATAAATATTATTATTTGAAAAGTTAAATATATTTTCATTGGAATCTAAAAATTCTCTTGATATTACAACATTTCTGTTTTCATCATATGATTTATATTTATTTGGAATCAATATATCTCTACCTTGATAAGAATATAGTTCTGAAATGTTATATGAACCGTCTATGTTTTTTGAATTTTTTTTATCATTTTCATTGTAAGTATACAAACTTTTAATTACAACTTGAATATTATTTAAAGTTTTATCATCGTTATAGTGTGCGTAAAAATTTAATTTTTTATTTTTTAATAATACTAAATCACCATTTGAATTTAATTTAAAGTCATCTTTAGTAAGAAAAAGCTGGTTTTTATCATTTATTAAATTTGATCGTTTGTAAAGGATAATTTTTTTATTGTCTTCTGTAATGATATTCTTATTTTTGTCAAAGAAGACTGTTACTCTTGGAAATAAATCATTACTACTAAAATATCCTAGTTTATTTAAAGCTTCTTTTAAAATAATAACATTATCATTTTTATATCCTTTTTTAAGTGAAGATGTAATTTCGTCTTCTTTAATAGCATTTAATTCAACAAGTTTTTTGATTGATTGTTTTCCAATCATTCCATCAACTTGAAGATTGTTTTCAATTTGGAAATTTATTACTGCATCTTTTGTGGGTTGATCAAAATAATCAGTAAATATATTATTTGCATATGCACTTTCCAATGTTTTTTGCATATCAAAATCAATTGTTGAATATATGCTTAAACCATTAGTATATAGAAAATCAATAGCATCACTTTTTGAATAATTATATTTTTCCATTAAATCATTTATAACTTCATTTTCTACCATATCAGAAAAATATGATGAAATTTCATTACCTTTGGATATAGTAGGTTTTAACAATGAATAAATATCGGTTTTTAATGCTTTTTCATATTCTTGTGTATCAATATATCCATTTGATTTCATTAAATATAATACAAGCTTAAATCTATCTTCACATTGGTCATTATAAACTATTGTATAAATTTCATTCATTTTTGATATAATTTTATCGTTTTCAGTTAGTTTATCATTTTCTATTAAATACATTGGTGTATATTTACTAGGACTTTTTGGAATTCCAGCTAAAATTGCTGATTCTACAAGATTTAACTCATTAGCTGATTTAGAAAAATATTTCTGACTTGCAGCTTCAACACCTTTTGAATTTGAACCTAAGTAAATTGTATTTAAATATGCTTCTATTATTTGTTCTTTGGTTAAATATTTTTCGAGTTGAATAGTATAATAAGCCTCTTTAATTTTTCTATCAATTGATCTTTCAGATCTTATTTGAAATAAATATAGGTTTCTGGCTAATTGTTGAGTAATAGTAGAAGTTCCTTGAATTCTTTTATCTGAAAAAACAGAATCTTTTACAGCACCAAACATACGAATGATATTGAAACCTGAATGCTCAAAGAATGTTTTGTCTTCCGTAGCAACATAAGCATTTATTAAATTAGGATTCATATCGGAATATTTTACAATTGTACGTAATCCATCTCTATTTAGTTTTTCAAGTTCATTACCATTACTGTCTAAAATCACTGAGTTTTCAACGAGCAAAGTATTAATTTTTGATGGATCAATTGGCTGTATATCTGTTAATGCATTTTTAACTATATATAATGTATAGCCGCCACCAATTAGAGCAGTCAATAGTACTAGTACAATTAAAATCTTAAAAACAGTCAAAATTTTATGACTGGAAGATTTCTTTTTTTTATTTTTTATCATAATTACCTCCATAATTGTTTGCTTTTATTCTCAAGTAATTATATCATAATAATGTAGAAAATTTAAAGAAATGAGTTTTTTTAATTAATTTGTAATAAAAGGCGGTAGATTATGGAAAAGGCAGCGGTACTAGTCGGAATTAGTATATATGAAACTGAGATAGAATTTCAGGAATCTATGATGGAGTTAGAAGAATTATGTGTTTCTTCAGGAATATCTGAATTTTATCATATGACTCAAAATAGGAATGCTTATGATGCAAAATATTTGATAGGGAAAGGGAAGGTTCAAGAGATAAAAGAATTTGTTGAAAGTCATGACATTGATTTGGTTGTCTTTAATGATGAATTAAGTGGAAGTCAGATGGCAAACATTATTGAAGAGGTTAATGTAAAAGTTATTGATAGACCTGCACTTATTTTAGATATTTTTGCAAAACGTGCAAAAACAAAACTTGCTATGCTTCAGATAGAGCTTGCCCAATTAAAATATAGGTTACCAAGATTAAAAGGTATTGGCGAAAATATGTCTAAACTTGGTGCTGGAATTGGAACAAGAGGGCCAGGAGAACAAAAGCTTGAAATTGATAGAAGAAGAGTAAATGAGAGAATTGATGATATTAAAGAAAGACTTAAAAAAATGGAAAATGTTAGAAATATTCAGAGACAGAAAAGAATAAAATCTAGATTACCGATTGTTTCGTTAGTTGGATATTCTAATGTTGGAAAATCAACTTTACTTAATAAACTTGTCAGCGATGAAGTAGAAAACAAAGAAGTATACGTCGATGATATGCTTTTTGCAACTTTAGATACACATTCAAGATTAATTTCTTTAGATAGTAAAAAAGATTTTATTTTGAACGATACAGTTGGATTTGTATCAAAACTTCCACATTTTTTAATTGAAGCATTTAAAGCTACTTTAGAAGAAATTAATACTTCAGATCTGATTTTACAGGTGGTTGATATCTCGGCAAATAATACAGAAAGAGAAATAAAAATAGTAGATGAAGTATTAAATGAATTAAAATGTGAAAATATACCTAGAATTATGGTTTACAATAAAATTGATAAAGTAAATGAGAACATTGAATTAGAAGATGATAAAAGTATTAAAATTTCTGCTTTAAATGATATTAATTTAGATAAGTTATTAAATAAAATTGAAGAAGTAATTTATGCTGGATTAACAAATACTACATTATTATTTCCTTTTGATAAAAGTGATTTTGCTTCATATATTTTTAATAAATATGATGTAATTAGTAATAAATATGTTTCTAAAGGTGTAATAATAAACGTTGATTTGGATAATGAAGATTATAATAGATTTAATAAATATATTTTTTTAGGAAATATTGATGAAGAATTATAGAACTATAAATGAATTTGTAGTTAGCGAATATAAAATTAAAAAATCTAAATTTTATTGTTATATGAAACCGATTGAGTCTAAAGAAGAAGCCGAATCATTTGTTGAAGAAATAAGTAAAAAAAATTATGATGCAAGACATAATGTTCCAGTATATCTTATTGGTTATAATTATGAAATTCAAAAATATTCTGATGATGGCGAACCATCGGGAACTGCGGGAATGCCAATTCTTGAAATGTTGAAAAACGAAAGAATTACAAATATTGCAGTTGTTGTAACTAGATATTTTGGAGGCATTAAATTAGGAACTGGCGGATTATTAAGAGCATATTTAGAAAGTGCACGATTGTCTTTAGATAAATGTGAATTTGTTGATAGAGTAATATTTAAGAAGATTTCATTTTATGTTGATTACACTATGCATGGTAAATTTATGAATTATATTAAAAATAGTGATGTGATTGAACTTGATAGTGAGGAATTTTCTGATAAAGTAAAAATAAAATTGTTTATTAATGCCGAAAGTTTTGATAGAATAGAGAAGGATTTTATAAATATGGTTTCAGGTAAAATAAATATAAGACCTGAGGGGCTTTTTTATGTGTCATTTATTAACAGAAAAAGGTTACCTGGAAAGGAAATTAGTATTGGATAAATTAATAAATGAAATGCTTTTAAAGAAAGAATGGGCTGTTGTTGGAGCAACAAGAAATGTTAATAAATATGGTTATAAAATTTATAAATTATTAAAAGAAAGAGAATATAATGTTATTGCAGTTAATCCTATTTATAGTGACATTGAGGGGGATAAAACAGAGCCTACTTTATTAGATATTGATACAAAAGTTCAGTGTGTTAATATAGTTGTACCACCGAGTAAAGCTGAAAAAGTTGTAGAAGATGCAATTAAACTTAAAATAAAATATTTGTGGTTTCAACCAGGAACTTTTACTGAAGAATTAATTGAGAAAGCTGAAAATGCTGGTATAAAAGTAGTTTTTTATAATTGCATTTTAGTTGAATTAAGAAAGAGAGGATAGTTTAATATGTTAAATATAAATGACAAAATTGAGCTAACAGTGAAATGGTTAAAAGATAAAGTTGATGAATCCAAAACAAATGGATTAATAGTTGGTTTATCAGGAGGAATAGATTCAGCAGTATGTGCAGCATTAATGAAAAAGGCATTTCCAAATAATTCATTAGGAGTAATTTTACCTTGTGGATCTAATAATGTGGATAAAGAATATGCACTAAAACTTGTTGAAAATATTAAAATTGATTCAATTGAAATTGATTTAACAAAGGAACATAACAGTATTTATAAAAATGTAACTGGTAAAATTGAAAATATGAATATTGTTAATGAGAATTTATCAAATGCAAATTTAAAGGCAAGACTTAGAATGAGTACAATTTATGCAGTTGCAAATTCACTGAATTATCTTGTTGTAGGAACGGATAATGCCGCAGAATTATTAACTGGTTATTTTACTAAATATGGAGATGGTGGTGTGGATATACTACCTATTGCTAGAATTACAAAAGGCGAAGTTTATAAATGGGCAGAAGTATTAAATATACCAAAAGAAATTATTGAAAGACCACCTACTGCTGGATTGTGGGAAGGTCAAACTGATGAAGATGAAATGGGAACTACTTATAATATGATTGATAAATATATAATGGGTGAAAAAATACCTGAAAATGATGAGAAGATAATTTTAAATTTATTTAATAGATCAAAACATAAAAGAGAATTACCTGCTCAACCTTCAAAATTTAGAGAGGAGAAATAAAATGGGAAGACATATGGTTATTGCTGGAAAAAAATCAAAAGAGGATTTAAAAAGAGGAAAAATATTTGGAAAATTAAGTAAAAAAATATCCGTTGCTGCTAGAAATGGTAGTGATTTACAATTTAATAATGAATTAGCTTCAATTGTTGATGAAGCTAAAGCTATGAATATGCCAAAAGATAATATTGAAAGAGCAATAAAAAAAGGTTCTGGAGAATTAGAAGGCGTAGAGTATTCTGAAATGATGTATGAAGGATATGGACCATCTGGTGTTGCTGTTTTAGTCGAAGTGTTAACTGACAACAAAAATAGAGCGGTTGCTGCAGTTAGACATGCTTTTGATAAATTTGGTGGGAATATGGGTGGAAATGGATGTGTATCATTTATGTTTGATCACGTTGGAATTATTGTTATTAAAAATAGTGATGAAATCGATGATGATGAGATAATGATGGAAGCACTTGAAGCTGGTGCAGAAGATATTGATATTGATGAAGAATACATTGAAATAACATCATCTGTTGGAGAATTTTCAGATGTAAAAAAAGCAATTAAAGAAAAAGGTCTTGAGTTTGAAATGGCTGAAATAAAGTATGTTCCACAAAATATGGTTAAATTAACTGATGAAATTGATATTTCAAATATGACTAAAATGATTGAAATAATGGAAGAAAATGATGATGTTCAAAAAATTTATCATAATTGGGAAGAATAAATATAAAAAACCTCTTGATTTATAAATCATAATCAAGGGGTTTTATATCTAAAATCTTTTGCATATAAATTTTGATTGAGAAAAATGAAAATGGGTAAATAATATTTAATAAAAATATAATCAATTTTCAGAAAAGTTTGGTGGTAATGTGAAAAGTATATATATAAATGATATGGTGCCTGGAATGCATTTAGCAAAATCGATTTATTCTTTAAATGGAGATTTATTATTAGAAAAAGGTATTGAAATAAATGAAAGAATTATTAACAGCATTAAGAATGTTGGAATTTCTGCTGTATTTATTTATATGGAAAACGGATATGATATTCATACTAAGTTGGAAACAATAGATATTATGTATAAGCATTTTGATGAATCAATAAATACTGAAAGTTTTTCAAAAAGAAAAGGTGTTTTATCGGATGATGCTTTTGAGGAAATAAAAAAAGTGATTTATAAAATTTTTGATATTATCAAAGAAAATGAAAATTTATTAGTAAATATAAATAGAATAATGGAAAAAGATTTTTATACTTATGAACATTCATTAAATGTTGCTGTATTATCAATTTTAATTGCTTTAAGAATTGGGTATGAAGAAGAAAAAGTTATTAATGTTGGAATTGGAGCAATTCTTCATGATATAGGGAAAATTCTTATTACAGATAAAATATTAAATAAACCCGGAAAATTGACTGAAGAAGAGTTTGAAATTATAAAAGAACATTCAATTTACGGATATGAATTTGTTAAAGAAAATAATAATTTATCGCAACTTTCAAAAGATATAATTTTATATCATCATGAACGAGTAGATGGTAGTGGGTATCCTACGGGCGTTAAAACAGATACTCTTGAAAATGGAAAGTATATTAATATAGTTTCTTTTGTAGATATTTTTGATGCTATGACAAATGATAGAGTTTATAAAAAGAAAATGCCATTATATATGGCATTAGAATTTGTTTCTTCACAAGTACCAGATGTATTAGATAATGAAGTTCTTGAAACCATGATTGGTCATATTACACCATTTCCTCCTGGAACCTATGTTCAATTAACAACAGGAGAAAAAGGGTTTGTTATTAGCAACAATTTTGAAAATCCAACTAGACCAATTATAAAAGTTATTTATGATAGTGCTGGGATACGTACTTTTGAAGATACATATATTAATCTTATGAAGAATCTTACTACTTTTGTTCAAGATACATTAATTTTTAAGGAATAAGCGTTTAATTTTATTAAAGTTATTTATAATCATATCGGGATTATATTTTTCTAGTTCTTTTTTAGTGTTTGCTCCAGTGGTTATTGAAATTATTTTTGCATTAATATGTCGCGCTGTAGTAATATCTAAAATTGTATCCCCAATTACATATATTTCATCAAAGCTGTTTCCATATAGTGAAGTGGCTTTTTTTAATGCAACTTCTGCAATACCATATCTTGAAATATTATCTTCCCCAAAACCACCTGTTTCAAAATGTTTCCAGACATCTATTTTTTCTAATTTATATTTAGAACCTATTTTAAGTTCACCTGTGATTAACGCAAGTTTATGATCGGTTTTTTCAAGTTTATTAAGAAATGATATAATATTTTTATTTGGTCTCCATATATCAGTTTTACTATATTCTTTTAGTTTCTTTTCATAAATAGTTAAAAACTCATTCCAAAGTGCTTTATTGTATTCGATATTATGGTTTAATAAAATTTCCCTAAAAACATCCATATCAGAGCGTGCTGCATTATTTATATTTTTCATAGCATTATCTACATATAAAAGTTCATTTGCAGCATCAAAATATGGAAGATCTGTTCTACTGTCTCTTTCAATTATTGTTCCATTAATATCAAAAAAAATTAATTTGCTCATTTTTTCACATCCTTTATTTAATTTTAGCAGAATTTCAAATAAAATAATAATGTTATTTAAAATTTCTGGGAATAATTATATAATACTTGAAGAAGGGGTGCGAATAAATGAAAAAGTATTATGCTGTAAGAGAAGGAAAAAGTAAAGGAATTTTTTTTTCATGGGATGAATGTAAAAAACAAGTTTATGGCTATAAAGGTGCAGAATATAAAAGTTTTAAATCATTAGATGAGGCTGAGAATTATTTAAATGGTAAAAAATCTATTAATCAAATTTATGGAGAAAAAATTGATGAAGAATTAAAAAAGAAATTAACTGTTTTAGCATATGTGGACGGTAGTTTTTCTAATAGATTGAAAAAATATTCATTTGGATGTGTTATTATAGAAAATGATAAAGAAACAGAATTTTATTCTATAGGGAAAAATGATAAGCTTATTTCTATGAGAAATGTTGCAGGAGAACTTCTAGGAAGTATGGAAGCAATTAAATGGGCAGTAAAAAATGGTTATAAAAAAATAATAATTCATTATGATTATACTGGTATAGAATATTGGGCAAAAGGAGAATGGAAAACAAATAAAGAAGGAACGAGAGATTATAAAAAATTCATTGATAAAATGAATAAAAAAATAGATATTGAATTTATTAAAATAGAAGCTCATACTGGAGATACTTATAATGAAAAAGCTGATAAATTGGCAAAAAAAGCAATAGAAGAGTATGAAAAAAGTTTAAAGATATAAGGAGGATTTTATGCGTTGTTTTATTAATAATAACACTGATGTATTTTATAATTTTGCAGTAGAGGAATATTTTGTTAATAATTATAAGGAATCTGTATTTATAATATGGAAAAATACACCAAATGTAATGATTGGAAGAAATCAAAATACTATAAGCGAAATTAATATGGAGTTTTGTGAAAAAAATAATATTAAAATAGTTAGAAGATTATCTGGAGGAGGAGCAGTTTTTAGCAGTCCAGAGAATTTTCAATATACTTTAATAGTTGATAAGAATGAAACGGGAGAACATGGATTTAAAGATATGGCAGAACCATTAATAAATTTTTTAGAAGAGTTAGGAATTGATGCTGAATTTACAGGTAGAAATGATATTTTAATTGATGGCAAGAAAGTATCTGGAAATGCTCAGTATCATAATAAAAATATATTACTTCATCATGGAACTATTTTATTTGATGTTAATGTTGATATGCTTACCAAAGCATTAACTCCGGATCCTACCAAATTAACTGCAAAAGGCATTAAATCTGTTAAGAGTAGAATTACAACAATTAAAGAAAGATTAAAAGATTATGATGTTGATAGATTTATGAGTGAGTTTATGGAGTACCAACTTAGAAATCAATTGAATTATTTAAAAGAACTAACTGAAGAAGAGAAAGGAGAAGTTTTAAAAATAAAAAAAGAAAGATGGGATTTATGGGATTGGAATTTCGGGAAAAACCCTAAATTTTCAAATTCAGTTAAAAGAAAGTTTGATTCTGGTTTAGTGGAAATTAATTATGAAGTAAAATTAGCAAAAATTGAAAAGATAAAAATTTATGGAGATTTTTTTAGTAATCTTAATATAAATGAACTTGAAGATATATTAAATAACGAAAAATTTGAAATAGATTATATAACTGAAAAATTAAAAAATATAAATATATCTGATTATATTAATGGTGTAAATAATGATGAATTTATTAAATTGATGTTTGAGCAATTATAAAAAAGAGTGTAATGCCAATAATGGCATTAAGTTTAGCGCTATGTGGTGTATCGGATGATGACGGTGGAGTTGCTTCATAAGAAAGAATAGAAATTGTATCAGTACCATATTTAGCATCAAATTGGTCAGAAGCAAAAACACTTTTCGATATGGATGGAGTTTTAATGACTGCATTGGCAGAAAAAATAGAAAAACAAAATCTTAAATTGTTAGCTCTATCCTCTAAATTTATGTAGGTTGGATATGAATTATTAGTTTTTAACCGCTTATATGTTTGTTTATCTCAAGAATGTATGATTATTTCCAAAATATTAGTATTTTAACTAATAACCTGTTCAATACAACAAATTATTATTATTGCCAAATTATTTCAGGTTTTGAAAATGGCTTTAATAATGAGAATCAAATTGAAGTTTTAAATAACATAAATGAATATTTAACATTTAAAGACAAAGGAAATTTTAATAAAGATAAAAAATCATTTTTAAACTATAACTTATTAGACGGCGTATTTAAGCATTTTAAAAATAAAGATTATTATGCATTACCCGCACATGTAAATCAACAGATGATGAAAGAAGTTAATGAAGCCTATAAAAGTTTTTTTAAAGCTTCTAATAAATATCTTGAATTTCCTAAAACTAAAAATGTAATTAATATATTTACAATAGAAGTAGTCTTAGAAATACCAGATAAAGAAATTATTAAAAAAGAACCTAATAATATAATAGGATTAGATATTGGTGTTGATAATTTTGTAACCATAACAAATAATGCTAGATTAAAACCTTTCATTATTAACGGCAAAATAATAAAATCAATAAATCAATATTATAATAAGCGAAAAGCATATTTAACTTCGATTT
>Ga0256842_1001922_pt1 | contig 15796 bp, 16 predicted proteins | sample 4559240metaG_FD_185973 | JGI IMG/M metagenome (GOLD analysis project Ga0256842, IMG submission 185973) | Hydrothermal vent microbial communities from Guaymas Basin, Mexico - 4559-240 | ecosystem: Environmental > Aquatic > Marine > Hydrothermal vents | place: Mexico: Guaymas Basin | collected...
TTTTGGCAAATTTTTTAGAAACAGTAGTAATAGAGCTGGAAATCTTTATAAACATCTTCTCAAAAAATTCAGAAAGTTTAATCTCCTGAAATTTTTTCCCTCCAAGTACAAGACCCAGATATCCCAATCCCAGGGTACTCATAACATAGAGAAAAATTTGCCAGACCCCTCTGGTAAAGACTTCAAAAAAAGAAGATATAAAAAATGCAAGACCAAGTCCTACAAGAAGTCCTATAGTGCCACCAAGAATCTGAAGAAAAGGAAGTTTTTTAATTCTCTCTTCTACTAAAATTATAAGTACCCCAAGAACTGCCCCAAGAACACCCCCAATAAGTGCAAACAAAATGCCCTTTCTGGAATAATAAAAATAAAAAAAGATGCCAAATCCAATCAGGGTGCTAAGTATTACAAAACATATCTGGAAAAAATTTTTTTTAAATTTCATTTTACACCTCAAGCACTGCTCCTACTGAGGCAAAGAAAAATTTTTCCTTTAAACTTCCAAATAGCCTTGCAGCAGAAAGGCCAGTGCAATGAGAGGCACCAAGCTTTTCAATATCATATTCTCTTAGCACCTTCAAGGCAAGGGCATTATTTACAAGGGCTTTGCCCTGCCCAGTATCAAAGAGAAAGCTAAAGTTCTCCATTTCCACAAACACACTAAATCCATGCTCACCTATTACATCAAAAGGATAAATTACGCTATTTTCTACAAAAACTGTAATTCTTACCTCCACTTTTATGTCCCTTCTTGAAGACAATTTTTAAAAAATTACTTTACAGAAAATTATATAAATTGTCAATAAAATCAAAAAAGAATCCTTCTTTAAAAGCCTCAGAGTTATTCTGACTGACATTTATTGAAGATAAAAACAAAAAAAGGGGGCAATTTTATTTTGCCCCCTTTTTACCGAAGGTTTAATGAAATTTTTATTCAGGAGCAGTGGGCATTACTGTGGAAGGCTCTTCAATTTTTCCATGTGTTATACGCCACTTATAAATAGCTTCCATATCCTTGTAAATCTGGAAGAGCTGGAAGAATCCATGCCAGTGCGCATAATCAGGACCATCCATGGCAGAGCCCTGCCTTGCCCTTCTTCCAGCATGATGCCAGAAATAGTAGTAAAGCTCCTGAAATCCATCAGACCAGGGATCCTTTTTGAGAAGCCCTCTCTTCTTTAAGTCCTGAAGCATGGCGTTTACTTTGGTATAATAATAATCGTAAAGTTTTACAGCATTGTCCAGATTTTTGAAAAATGCATCTGTTTGCAGTCTGGAATGGCAATTGAGACAGACTCTTTTCATAAGTTTTCTTCCCCGGGGACCATAGCCTCTTTCAGGCTGATCCTTGGGGGTATTGACTCCTCTCACCAGGGTGCCTTTTTTGTGCATAAGGTCCCAATAAAGCCTCTCACTAATATTATGGGTGGTACTTAAGTCTCCAATACCACTCATGTGGCACACTGCACAGGTGGGAGCTTCATAATCACCAGGTTCCCAGGCATCTGGGGCACTATTCCACCTCCACTCTTTACCATGAGCAAGATAAAGCTGCCCATGTTTACTTTCATAGTAAATCTCTATATCAGGATGATCAGGCCCAAGATGACATCTACCACAGGTCTCAGGCTTTCTGGCCTGCTCTATAGAAAATGTGTGTCTGTAATGACAGGCTACGCAGCTTCCCACTCCTCCATCAGGATAACGCGTACCTATACCCCCTGGCCATCCACTGATAGGCCTCTTATCAGGACCAAGCACAATCTTTCCACCATGGCACTTTATACAACCTGTTTCTCTGGGGGCGGTAGTTTTTGCATCTCCCTTAGGAACACCTGCAAACTCACCACCTTCAAAATAAAATTGAAGCTTCTTTAACTTTGGCACATCCACTACAGGTCTTGAAGCAAGCCTTGCATGTCCACTTTTACTAAATTGCTCAACTTCCTTGGGATGACACTTTCCACAAGTCTTCGGAGATACCAGAGGGGAAATGTACACATTTGTTCCTTTTATCCCGGGGCATTGAATAGCCGAAGGATAACTCTTGGGAACCACATGACAATCATAACAGGAGACTCCAGCATGAGACATTTTACTTTGCTTCCACTGAAGCACTATTCCGGGAGTCTCCTTGGCATGACACTGGATACACTCCAGTGCCTGCTTGGAAAATCCCCGCTTTATTACCAAACTTGGAGTCTTCACCAGATTAGGATAGTAATCTGCAAAAGCCAAACTGACCCATAAAAACGGGGCAACTAACAACGCAAGCACTTTAAACAACCTCTCCCTCATCTCTTAGCCCCCCTTATTTTGTTTTCTTGTCAATTCGGTAAAAGTACTTACAATATCTCCGTGCCCTACAGAACGATGACAGGAGACACAGGTTTTTTTCGTCTCTCCCAGGAGATAGGCCTTGTGAGCTTTTATAGCCTTAAGAGGTATCCCATTGCCTATTAGAACTTTGTGACATTGCCTGCATCCGGAATCAAAAGCAATGGGCTTCACTGTTTCTCTCATTTCTCTTTGTTTTACATAGTCAAGCCATTTTTCTGGAGTGTTCATTTTTCCTGAAAAATGAGCCAGATAGTCATGCAGCCCTGCCCTTGCTTTAGCCAGAAGATAACCAGAAAGGCTGGTATGAGGAAGATGACAATCCACACACTTTGCCCGGACAGCACCTTTTTCTGCAAGCCCATGAGCTGACAACTTCCAGGTATTATAAAACACCCGCATTTCATGGCAGGACATACAGGACCGGGGAGTATTGGAATAATACACCTCAGAAGCTATTAAAAAAAAGCATATACCACACACTACAAAACCAATTATAAACCCCCAGAGCGTCTTCATCAGAACCTGCCCGAATCTTCTTAAAAATTTTTTTTAAAATAGTAATAAAAAATTCTCTAAAAAAGTCAAGAAATAAAAAAAACATATTTTAAAAAATTTTAAAAAAAATTTAAAATTTTTGGGCTTTTTAATCAAATAAAATCGGGTATTTAAAGAATAAAAAAAGCTTTTTTAAAAAATACAACTTGATTATACTCAATAAAAAAGGTATAAAAATTTTTATAAACCACCAATCCAGGAGGAGTGGATATGAATGGGGGAAATAAAGTGGGTGAAGGTACCAATATAACAAGAAGGAGCTTTCTAAAGATTACTGCAGGAGGTATAGCTTCTTTATCCCTCTTGGGAGCTATTTCAGCACTTAAAAAAGGTGAGCTTGGTTTAAGATACTTAAGAAGGGCAGAAGAATATTATGCTGGTAGAGTAAGTTATGATAGAGTTGTCAGATCAACCTGTGCAGGAAATTGCACTCAGGCATGCGGATGGAATGCCTATGTAAGAGGCGGAACAATTGTTGGGCTATTACAGGCCGCAGACTATCATGTGTATGATCCCTGTGCCAGGGGTGTCTATAATCCGCGTGGATGTTTAAGAGGTGCTTCCTTTGTAAGATATGTTCACGGTCCCATGAGGTTAAGACATGTGTATAAAAGAGTAGGAAAAAGAGGAGAGGGAAGGTTTAAAAGGGTAGAATGGAATGAGGCTTTAAAAGAAATTGCAGACAAAATGCTTGATATAGTGGAAAAAGATGGTGGCGAGTCTATTGCATTTTTCTCCCCCATTCCTGCATATAATTACATTTCTGCTGGGGCAGGTTACAGATTGGCAAATCTTTTAGGTGCATCCGGGCCTTTAAGTTTTTATGACTGGTATTGCGATCTTCCTCCAGGAGAACCCATGACCTGGGGCACTCAGACAGAAGAATCTGAAGAATGGGATTGGATCAATGCCGAGCTTTTAATTTTATGGGGAGCAAATGTTGCTGAAAGTAGAATTGCTGCTGTGCATTTTGTGACTGAAGCAAAATATAAAGGTACTAAAGTTGTGTATATAGGAACAGATTTTACTGCCACAGCTCGTATTGCAGACGAATTTTTAAGTGTTGTACCTGGCACAGACACAGCCCTGGCCAATGCCATGATTAAATACATTATAGATAACAAACTCTATGACGAAGAATATGTAAAGCTTTTTACTGATATGCCTTTTCTGATAAGAGAAGACAATGGCAAATTTTTGAGGGAATCTGATCTTAAGGCAGGGGGAAGTCCTTTTAAATTTTATGTATGGAACGAGAAAACAAACAAACCAGTTATTGCTCCTGGTTGCCTGGGAGACGAAAGAGAAACTTTGGATATGGAAAAATTTGGTATTTCTCCTGTACTGGATGGACAGTGGCAGATAAGGCTTAAAAATGGGCAAGAAGTCAGGGTCAAAACCGTTTTTAAGGCTTTAAAAGAAAGATTAAAGGACAAAACTCCTGAGTGGGCAGAAAAAATAACGGGAATTCCTGCAGAAAAGATAAAGGAGCTTGCAAGGGAAATTGCCAAAAGCAGAACTATGATTGTTGAGGGTGGAGGAACCAATCACTGGTATAACAATGATCTTAACAACAGATCCATGATTCTCCTTCTGGCTTTAACGGGAAATGTAGGGAAACAAGGGACCGGCTTTAATCAATACACCGGACAGTATAAAGTATGGCTTAAAGGCCTGGGAAAGTATGGAAGGATCTTAAAAACGAGGCCATTAAATACGACCTTATTTGCCTGGACGCACTTTTACACTGAAATGTGGAAATTGGGCAAAACTTATGATGAAATAGTAAAAGCTATAGAAAAAGGAGAGTTAAAGGAGCTTCCCGGGCCAACGCCTGAGTTTAAAGAGCCAGTAAGCTCGGATCCCCAAAACGAAAGAGGCTATAGAAATTATCTTTTGATTAAAGCACTGGCAAATGGTTGGATGCCGGTTTATCCCAAGCCTCCTAAGAGACCCCGGGCAATGGTTATCTGGAGAGGAAACTTCTTAAATCAGGCTAAAGGTGGATTTAAAGTAAAAAAATGGTTTGAAGACGAAAATCTTCTGGAACTGGTTGTGGTAATTGATTTTAGAGTGAATTCTACAGGAGTATTTGCAGATTATCTTCTTCCTGCTGCCACATGGTACGAAAAGTTTGATTTAGAAACCACTCCAATGCATGTATATTTGCAAACTTTAAATGAAGTTATTCCTCCTGTAGGGGAGTCTAAAGCAGACTTTTATATTTTTAAAGAACTTGCCAAAGCTATAAGCGTAAGGGCCGAAGCAAGAGGTGGAGTAAAGTGGTTTGATCCAAAGTATAAAAAAGAGAGAGATTATACAAAGATTTATGCAGAATTTATTGATGCTCAGGGCAAAGAAAATGGCTATTTTAAACCGGTATGCAAGGAAGGATGCTTAGAGACCCCTGAGATGTGTGCTCACTTTATCTTAAAGAAGAGTCCAGTAATCTATCCTGATCCAGAAAAATACTGGAAGATGAGGCATCAGTTTGCCAAGGAAATCAGGCTATTAATAGAAAATGAGCTTTTTAAAGGAAATGTAGATGGCTATATTGAAGGAATACTCAATCTTGTGAAAAAGCATCCCATTCCCTTTCCATCTTCTCAGTGTTTAAAGAGACCTATTACTCCCTGGAGGGAAAATGTAGAAGAAAAAATACCCTTTCCTGCAGGAGGAAAGCTACATTATGAGAAAAAGGAACTGCCTGGTGGGTTAAAGATCCCTAAGCTTTATATTTCGCGCTATTTAGGTGTGGTACCCAAAGGAGGAAAAACAGTTACCGGAAGGCAGCAGTTTTATATTGATCATAGCTATTTTCTTGACTTGGGAGAGGAATTGCCGATTTACAAAGCTCCGGAAGCCGATTTACTTCCCAATGGAAAAACAGCTCCCTTAAAACTTAACACGCCACATGAGAGATGGGGAACGCATTCCACTTTCAGAGATATGGACTTACTTATGAGACTTCAAAGGTATTGTGCGGTTGTATCAATCAGTAAAAAGGATGCAGAAGAGCGGGGTATTAAAGACGGAGATCTTGTAAGGGTTTACAATGTATTTGGAGAGCTTGTAGCACTGGCAAGGGTGAGTCCGAGTGTCAAGCCAGGAGAAGTGTGGATTGCAAATGGTGCAGAGATGATAACCTTTTTTAAAGGATGGTTTAACGCCGTGACACCTATCAGACCGAAACCTACTCAGGCTGTAATCTATCCAGAGGAGAAAAATCCACCTTTTTATCACCTGAAGTATGGATGGAATTTATGGGGTGTTACGGGGAACGAATGTGATACCAGTGTGGAAATTGAAAAGTATAGAGGATAAAAGGAGGTAGATAATGGTACCCAAAGATGGTTATGTGATAGTGGTAGATTTGAATAAATGTGTAGGGTGTCAGGCATGTGCAGTGGCATGTAAAGTATGGTGGACATCTCAAGAAAAGGGAGCAGAGCATGCCTGGTGGATAATCACGGAAACAAGGCCTGGCACTGGATATCCCAAAAACTGGGTTGAAAAGGTGGAAAAGGGTGTGTCAAACGGGAAGGAAGACTATGAAGAGATAGTAAAATTTCGCTATAACGAGCTCTTAAAAAATGAAGGAAGCGAGTCCCCACGAGTATATCCACAACAAATTCCTGATCATGGACCGAATTGGGACTGGGATATGGGCATAGGAGAAGCACCAGAAGATGCGTGGTTTTTCTATTTACCAATTCAGTGTATGCACTGTGCAGAAGCTCCATGTGTAGAGGCCTGTCCTGCCAAAGCACTTTATAGAACCGAGGATGGAATAGTAGTGTATGACCCTGATGTATGCATGAGATGTAAAACCTGTTTTGAGATCTGTCCATATAGAAGAGTGTTCTGGAATTACGAGGAAAATAGACCTACCAAGTGTATAATGTGTTATCCTCTGGTAGAAAAGGGAGAAGAGCCGATTTGTGTAAGGGTTTGTGGAGCTAAGGCAAGATATTTTGGAAGAATAGATGATCCGCAAAGTGATGTATATGTACTGGCAAAAGAATATAAAGTAGCTATTCCGCTTTTTCCTCAGTTTAAAACAGTGCCAAGAATTTTGTACATTCCTCCTGTTCTTACTCCTCCCAAGAATAATGGAAGGGAAAGATATGACAAAGCCTATTTAGAAAAATTTTTTGGAAAAGATGTGTGGAGGGTAAAAGAAGTGCTGGAAAGAGAAAGACAAAAGAAAGATTCAAAATTAATGAAAGTATTAAGGAGGGAGAGGGTATGAGTAGATGGAGCAAAGTAATAAACTCCTGGGGTACTTACTTAGGATTAATTCCTTTTATTGTGGTGGTACTTTATACATTAGCTAAGGTAGGAGGAAGTGATGCCAGGATACATGTAATGAGTCTTGTACCCGGGATTATAGCTGCTTTTATAGTCTCTGGAGTTGTTTTTATAGGACTGGCAATTTTAGTTTCTAAGGGAGGTGATGGGAAATGATAACACTTTATACACCGTGGCATTCTATTGGTGCCCACTTTGGAGTGGGAATTCCTGTATTTGCAAGTGTATTAGCACTTACAGGCATTCTGGGGAAAGTTTTTGGTAAAGACGAGTTTGCTAAAAAGTTGACTTTACCTTTACATGCCTTTGCCTTTTTATCCATGATAGCAATTACTATTGCTTTTGCAGGTGCGCTTATAGACTTCCCTGGACTTACTTTTAAAGTTTCTCCTTTTTTTCGTACCAAGGTAATACTGGCAATTATCGCTTTTTTTGTCTATGCAGGAATGTATTATACAGTTATGTTGAAAAAGGAAGACATTTGGAAATCTGGAGGCGCTCTTACCTATCTTGGAATTCTTGCTTTAATAGGACTTTTTCTGATTTCTTCCTTAGGTGCAATTGGAGGTTACTTAGGAAAGGGACATACGGTGTTAATTTTTGTGCTTAAATTTTTCAATTTAGTCTAAGCAGGTTTGGTCAATAAGGAGAAACGGTGTCTGAAACAGAAGTTAATAAGACTGATGTTGATTTGAATTCATTACGGGCTTTAGTTTATAAATACGCTTCCTATTTATTGGATTATCCTTATGAAAAAAGGGTAAAAACACTTAAGGAACAGGTATCAGATTTTATTGAGTTACTCTCTCTGCTTCGGGAAAAGGGCTATGAAATAGAGTTTAATTCAAGTAAGCTTTTTAAGATTACAGAAGAAATTGAAAAACTGGGTCTTGAAGAGTTTCAGGCAGAGTATGTTTCCTTATTTGAAGTAGGTTATCCCAAGCCCAAGTGCCCTCCTTTTGAAAGGGAATATCTGAATTCTCAGGAGAAAGATGATTTAAAATTTCTGGCTGAACTGGTCAATTATTATTCCAGATACGGAGTGGTAACACAAAAAGAAGCACCTGATTATTTAATTGTTGAGCTTGAATTTATGTATTACTTAATAGCAAAAGAAATGGAGACAAAGGAGCAATGTTATAAAAAGGCCCAGTTAGAATTCTTAGAAAGAATGTTAAAGTGGATAGAAAATTTTTATAGATGTGTAAAAAGAAAATCCAGAGTTAAGGGATATGCCAATATTTTAAAAGTATTTCTTAAATTTATGAAAAAAGACCACGAATTCTTGCTTAAAGAAGTCTCTTGAATTTATGGTTAATGTCTTGCTTTTTTAGGGATTTGGAGTAAAGTTTGTAAGTATGGAAAAGGAAGATCGGGTTCTTTCTTTAAAAGACTGGGTAGAAAGTTTCTGGAATTTTCAGGAAGAAGATTTTTCTTTTTTTAATCAATTACTTCAAAGAAAAAAACTTCTTGATCCAAAAAATATTTTAAAGACCCTTAAAGAGCGCATGAAGATAAGAAAGGCCTTTTATCAATTTTATAAACATCTTTCGTGGAGGGATCTTCCTGCCAATGAGCTTGAAACATTACATAAAAAAATGGAAGAAGTTCTTTATAGAGAAGAAATAATTACAGAAATGACCAATAAGGTCCTTGAGATTTTAAGTATGCTTATTGAACCACCTGAAGAAGAAAATTTTTCTAAAGAAGTCCCTCTACGAGAAAAACAGATGCTTCTTCATTAGTTTAGTTTTATGGAACTTGATTCCAAAAAAGTACTTCGTCGCGCTAAAGAAATTTTAGAAATAGAACGCGATGGGCTTACGTCTCTTATTAATTCTCTTGATAATTCCTTTTTTGAAGCTGTAAAGCTTCTTTTTAATGCTCATGGGAGAGTTGTGGTTTCAGGTATAGGGAAAAGTGGACTTATAGGAAGAAAAATTTCTGCAACCCTTGCCTCAACTGGGACTCCTTCCTTTTTTCTTCATCCAGTAGAGGCCCTTCACGGGGATCTTGGCATGGTTACTCCTGGTGACGTTCTTCTTGCCATATCTTATTCTGGGAATACTGTGGAAGTATGTGAAGTTGCAGCTATTTTAAAAAAAAGAAAAATTCCCATAATTTCTCTCACAGGTAATAAAGAGAGTAAGCTTGCCAGGCTTTCTGATGTAATTCTCAATGTAAAAATTCCAAGAGAGGCCTGCCCTTTTAATCTTGCTCCTACTACCAGCACCACTGCTACCCTTGCCATGGGAGATGCTCTTGCCTTGTGCCTGTTTGAGCTAAAGGGTTTAAGCTCTGAGGATTTTAGGAGAAATCATCCTGGAGGCACTTTGGGGGAGCGGCTCAAAGTAAGAGTTAAAGAAATCATGCTTACAGGAGAACACCTGCCAATTGTAAAAGAAGGAACAGAACTAACAGAAGCTATCAAAGTAATGGATCAAAAAAGACTGGGCTGTGTGATTATTGTGAGTCCCTTAAATCATGTATCAGGAATTATTACAGATGGAGATTTAAGAAGAATATTTTTAAAATATGGTAGCTTTAACAATTTAAAAGTTGAAGAAGTAATGACCAAGAAACCAAAAGTAATAGAAGAATACAGACTGGCCTCTGAAGCCCTTGAATTAATGGAAAAACACTTAATTACAGTTCTTCCTGTAATTAACCAGGATGAAAAGCTCGTGGGAATACTTCATCTTCACGACATTTTAGGAAAAGGTACTTTCAAGTTTACTCTCTAAAATATTAAGTGCCTCATTAATAACTTTATCAAAAGTTTTTTCACCCGAAAGAATTACATGATTAAAATAAGGCAAATATTTTTTATAAATTTTATCCACTTTTTCAAGAAAATTTGCTTTTTCAAAACAGCTTTTTGCCTCTCCTCTGAAGGCAACTCTTTTTAGAGCTGTTTCAGGTGAGATTTCTAAAAAAATAACAAAGTCTGGCAAAGGAGCTATGGTTTCATTTTTCTTAAGAATTTCATAAGGATCCATCCCCTGAGCACCTTGATAGGCAAGGGTTGAAAGATAGTATCTATCAAGTAAAACTATATCCCCTTTCTCAAGTGATGGTATAATGACATTTTTCACATGCCAGAGCCTGTCAAGATAAAATAGTTCTAAAAATTTTTCAGGATGTATGGCCTTTTTTATCAGAGCTTCTTTGATTTTTTTTCCGTAGGGTCCAGTAGTGGGTTCTTGAGAAATTACTATATTTTTTCCTTTCTGAAAAAAGTGCTGGAATAAAGCCTTACAAAGGGTGCTTTTTCCGGATCCGTCTATCCCTTCTATTACAATAAGTTTCCCTTTTCTCAAAAATTCCAAAACGATCCTTTTTTTCAGAAACTCTCTATTTGCTTTGTTTACCTCACAAAAGATAGCTTCTCTAAGCTTCCACACTTTCCCTAAAAACCCCTGCTTGCTTACTCCTAAGGTGGCAAGAAGAGGCCTTTTTTGATAAATCAGCTCTTCTACAAAGTTGCAAAAGCATTGACTCATCACCTCCATCTTCCCTATTTCGTCTATTACCCACAGATCTATGTTTTCCTTTTTTTCCTGTAAAAGGAAAAGGGCTTTTTCAAGATTTTCAACAAAAACTCTATATTTCCCCACTCTTGGTTTAATATTTGTAGAATCTCTCAAACCCAAGGGGAGCTCTACCTTTTCTTTTATCCACGGAGCAAACACTTTTAACACAAAGCCCTTACGAATACCTTCTTCCTTCACCTCTTCTGTAAAAAACCCTGCAAGTTTTAAATGAGGAGAAAGGGTTTTAACTAAAAACCTGGTAAGAGTGGTTTTGCCACTTTTAGGAGTTCCGTAAAGGATAAGAGCTTTTCTTGGAAAATCAAGCAGCATATCAGAAGTTATTTTCTCTTTAAAGGCCTGGAAGATAGAAGCACATAAGTAGCCCCGGGGCCTCCATCACAGGGTCTGGCAGAAGTAAAGGCTAAAACATATCTCCTGAATGGGCCTCTTCTCAACCAATTTTTTACAAGTGTCTTCAGTACAGGTTCTTTTTTGGAAGAAAGCCCTCTTCCATGAATCACAAGCACACACTTTTCCTGATGAAGGATGGCTTCCTTAAAAAAGTCTTCAAGGGCCAAAAGGGCTTCCTCTACAAATAGACCTCTCAGATTAAGTGTTCGTTTTATAGAAAATTTTCCTTCTCGTAGGAGTATGAGCACATCTTTACTTACTTCCGGGGAGTGCCATTCAATATATTCTGAAGTCAACCATACTTTTACCTTTAAATTCCGAGGAGGCCAGGGCTCCTCGGAATAAAAATAAGGCTTCTTAGGACTGGGCTCCCAGAAAAAATTTTTTTCTTTTAAAGGTATAACCTTATTTGCCAGTTCTTCCCATTTTTTCTCTGGTACCAGTTCTCTATAACTTTGCAATATAGGATCTTCCTGAATAGTTACACCAAATTTGTCTTTAAAAAAAGATTCAAAAGGTTTATACATATTTTTATTTTCCCGCAACTTTCTTACTTTTTCAGACCTTTTTCAAAAATTCTTTCGGCTTTAGTAGCAGCTGTCTCTGCTCTATTGGCAGCATCCTCTGCTCTGTTAGCAGCCTGAACAGCCTTTTCAGCATCTATCTGAAGATCATTCACCTTTCTCTTAAGGGCCTCAAGTTCCATCTTTAAAGTATTTACCTGATTCTGCAGCTGTACACAGCACTGTGGTGTAGTAGGCACATGGGGTTTCTCTACCTTGGGAGTTTTACAAGTAGTGGTGCATCCAAAGGCAAGCAATCCACCAGCACAAATGGCACACAACTTAACTATCTCTTTCTTCATAGCTCACCTCCTTGGTTTTACTTTGGTTCTTATCCTTTTATACAGCCCATAGGGACAAGCTTGGCTACTTTTCTGGCCAATCCTGCCTTACACGTAGCTTCTATTACAAGATCTATGTTTTTGTAAGCCTCTGGAGCCTCCTCAGCAAGCCCTCTTTTAGACTTTCCAAGAACTATTATGCCTCTTTTTTTTAACTTCTCTACTATATCTGAGGCCCTGAAGCGCTTTTTTGCCTGGTGCCTGCTCATGGTTCTCCCTGCTCCGTGACAGGCAGAAGCAAAGGCCTTTTTCTCACCTTCAGAAGTGCCTGCCAGAATATAAGAAGCTGTTCCCATTGAACCACCTATGATTACCGGTTGCCCAACACTTCTATATTTTTCTGGAAGCTCTTTTCTCCCAGGTCCCCAGGCCCTCGTTGCTCCTTTTCTATGGACATAAAGAATCTTTTTCTCTCCCTCTACTTCAAACTCTTCTACCTTACAGGTATTATGACTTACATCGTAAAGCACTTTAACAGCCCTGCCAGGAAAAAATTCTTCAAATACTTCTCTTACCAGATGAGTAATTACCTGCCTGTTTGCCAGAGCACAATTTATTCCGCATAGCATGGCCTTAAAATACCGCTGCCCTTCTGGAGATTTAATGGGAGCACATACAAGTTCTTTCTCCTTTATAGGAATCCCATACTTTTTAGCTGCCTGTGAGAGCACAAGAAGATAATCTGTTGCTATCTGATGCCCCAGCGCTCTTGAACCACAGTGAAAAGTAATTACCACCTGATTTTCAAAAAGCCCAAAGGCTTCGGCAGCCTTCCTATCAAAAATTTCTGCTACATATTGAATTTCCAGATAATGGTTCCCAGATCCCAGAGTGCCAACCTGCCTGTGCTGTCTCTTTTTGGCTTCCCTTGAAACACAGGAAGGATCAGCTCCTTCCATGCACCCCCTTTCCTCGGTATATTCAAGATCCTCCCATTCTCCATAGCCTTTTTTCACAGCCCATCTTGACCCTTCTACCAAAACTTCGTCAAGTTTTGAAGGAGAAAGCTTTATCTTTCCTTCCGAACCAAGGCCACAGGGCACTGTAGCAAAAAGAGCCTCTATAAGAGCAGGAAGCTCTTTTTCTACCTCCTCTTTAAAAAGTGGAGTAGTTAATGTTCTAACTCCACAGGAAATATCGTAGCCCACTCCACCTACTGAAATTATCCCTTCTTCTTCTGGATCAAAAGCTGCAACCCCTCCTATAGGGAATCCATAACCCCAGTGGGCATCTGGCATGGCAATGGAAGCTCCTACAATTCCTGGAAGACAGGCCACATTACATACCTGTTCGTACACTTTGTCATCCATTTCTTCAAGAATCTTCTTACTGGCAAAAATTTTACCAGGAACACGCATTTCTCCCCTTGGGGGGATCTCCCATTCATATTCACTTACTTTAAAAAGCTTCTTTAATTCCATGGCGTTAGATAATTATTTTAAAAAATTTATTTTTAAAATCAAGCTTTACACTTTTTAAATTCTAAATTTGTGCTATTAATTAAAACAATTAAAAAAATTAATAAGGTAAGTCGTGTTTAAGGGAACTACTGTAATTGCTGTAAAAAAAGGCAACCAGGTAGCACTTGGAGCTGATGGGCAGGTAACTTTTGGGAATACTGTATTAAAGCAAAAGGCCCGAAAAGTTAGAAGGCTCTATAAAGGGAAAGTGCTGGTAGGTTTTGCTGGTTCTACAGCAGATGCCTTAACCCTTTTTGAAAAGCTTGAAAAAAAGCTTGAGGCTTATGGAGGAAATCTCCTTAGAAGTGCGGTAGAGCTTGCCAAAGATTGGAGGACGGACAAAGTACTCAGAAGGCTTGAGGCATTTTTGATTGCCTGCAACAAAGAGCACCTGCTTTTGATCTCCGGGGCAGGAGATGTAGTAGAACCGGATGAAGAAGTGGTAGCTATAGGCTCTGGAGGTCCAATGGCACTTTCTGCAGCAAGGGCTCTGCTAAAGCATACAAACCTTTCTGCCAAAGAAATCGTATCAGAAGCTTTGAAAATTGCTTCAGAAATCTGCATTTATACCAATTCAAATATTGTAATAGAGGAGCTATGAAGACTCAAAGAGAGTTCACTCCAAGAGAAATTGTAGCCGAGCTTGACAGGTTTATTGTAGGGCAAAAGCAGGCCAAAAAGGCTGTTGCCATTGCCATGAGAAACCGCTGGAGGAGGCAGCAGCTCAAAGGCACTCTGAAAGAAGAGATATATCCCAAAAACATCTTGATGATAGGTCCCACTGGTGTAGGGAAAACAGAAATAGCAAGGCGACTTGCAAAGCTTTCAAATTCTCCATTTATCAAGGTTGAAGCCACCAAGTTTACAGAAGTGGGATATGTGGGAAGAGATGTAGAATCCATGGTAAGGGATCTGGTGCATATTGCTGTGCAAATGGTAAGAGAGGAGGAAGAAAAAAAGGTAATGGAAAAAGCAAGGGTTCTTGCTGAAGAAAGGCTTATAGACCTTCTCATTCCCCCCTCTCCTGGAGTGGAGTATGATCCCTTAACCAGGGAAAAGTTCCTTAAAAAACTGAGGGATGGAGCCCTTGATGAGCGGCTCGTAGAAATTGAAGTAGAACCTCCTGCCAAACCTCCTTCTATTGAAATTTTTGCAGCTTCAGGCCTTGAAGAAATAGAGATGCAATTAAGGGATATGCTCTCCACCTTTTTACCCTTCAGGCCAAAAAAGAGAAAAGTAAAAGTAAAGGAAGCTTTAGAAATCCTTACCAAACAGGAAGCCTCAAAACTTATAGATATGGATAAAGTGGTAAAAGAGGCTATAAAAAGGACTGAAACAAGCGGCATTATCTTTATAGATGAAATTGACAAAATTGCTGCAAGAGAAGGCGGGCACGGCCCTGATGTTTCAAGAGAAGGTGTGCAGAGAGATCTCTTGCCAATAGTTGAAGGAACTACCGTGAACACACGCTATGGTATGGTAAGAACTGATTATATTTTATTTATTGGAAGTGGTGCTTTTCATATTGCAAAGCCTTCGGACCTTATCCCGGAACTCCAGGGAAGGTTTCCTATAAGAGTTGAGCTTGATCCTCTGACAAAAGAAGATTTTGTTAGAATCCTTACAGAGCCTGAAAACGCAATTATTAAACAATACCAGGCCCTTCTTGCCACAGAACAGGTGGAGCTTGAATTTACAAAAGAAGCCATTGAAGAGCTTGCCAAAATTGCCTTTGAAATAAACGAAAGAATGGAAAACATTGGAGCAAGAAGACTTTACACAGTAGTAGAAAAAGTACTTGAGGATATATCTTTTGAGGCACCTGATATAGCTCCTACCAAAGTAGTAATTACTCCAGAATATGTAAGGGAAAAACTTGAGGGAATTGCAGAAAACGAAGACCTTGCCAAATTTATTCTTTAATTACTTCTGCCCAGAGATCGTAGAGACCACTTCTTTTTACTTTTACTTTCACAAGATCACCTGGTAGAGGATCAGCCTTTTTAAAATTAAGATAAGTAATTCCGTCTATTTCAGGAGCCTGACACCTTGCAATTCCAAAAGGCCTTCCCTTTATATCCTCTCCCAAGAAAAGCACCTCTTCTTCTTCGCCAACCCGGCTTTTTAGTCTTTTTTTAGTAACCTCTCTCTGAAGCTTTAAAACCTGCCTTTTCCTTGCAATTTTTTCTTTATAAGAAACCCGTGGAAAAAATTTTTCAGCCTCTGTGCCTTCCTCTGGATAAAAAATAAAAACCCCAAGATAATCAAACTCAACTTCTTTT
>Ga0256842_1001923_pt1 | contig 15784 bp, 12 predicted proteins | sample 4559240metaG_FD_185973 | JGI IMG/M metagenome (GOLD analysis project Ga0256842, IMG submission 185973) | Hydrothermal vent microbial communities from Guaymas Basin, Mexico - 4559-240 | ecosystem: Environmental > Aquatic > Marine > Hydrothermal vents | place: Mexico: Guaymas Basin | collected...
ACCTCCAAAAACTGGCATTTTGTAAACATTAAAGCCAATCTCAGGAACACGCTGGGCTGTAGGATCTAAAACAGGATCAAGGTTGTGATTTTTATATCTTAAATTTTCATAATACTCAGCCTTCAGATATAAATCGCCAATATCGAATCCCTTATTTAATAAGATTGTATTCTTCCTTAAAAGATCGTCTTTATTATTTATATCCCTGCCAAATACATCCAGAAATTGCTCCCTACTCTTGTCAAAGCCAAGATATCCTGAATCAAATTTACGCAAAAAATCCTGGTCAGATACATAATCAATATCTAATTTAAGCTCCAGATCAGGCGATATAACATAGCCATCTAATTTACCCCTAATCCAATATCTATTTTTATTGGGCCTTATCAATCCATCGTCACCATAACCAGCTGGGGCGTCTGATTCTGTATCATATTGGATTTTGTCTTTTAAATAGCTGACCATAAAGTACCCTCTGGTTTGAACATTGGGCGTAAATCTATATTCCATTCCCATATACTTTCCCCTCTTGCTTAAATAACCTGGGTAAAAGGTGATGTCCTGTTCTTGGGATAAAACAAGATAATATGGAAGAATCAGACCAGTTCCATCTATGGACGAAGAAGAATATTCAGGAATCAAAAATCCTGATTTTCTCTTTATAAGTACTGGCAACTGCAAATAAGGAAAATATAATATGCTGTGATCCCTTATTTTAAATTTTATATGATATAGACGCGCCTCTCCATCATCTTCTATATTGCCTCTTTTAATAAAAAATGACCAATCTGGTACATCTGAATCACAACCTGTTACTTCTATATTTTTAAATGCAAAGGTATTTTTCCCTGTCTTATCAATTTTTTTCCCCCTAAAATATAAATGGGGCACTGCATAGAATATATCACCACCTTTAATCCAACCTGTTGAATTTGATACATATACTAAAAGTTCTTTTGCATATATATTATTTTTATCCCAGGTTGCAAAGACATTACCTTTTAAATATACCTTTTTTTCTTTTTTTTCGTATCTTGCATAGTCTGCACGTATTTTATAATGTGATGATGAGAGATATACATTACCAAAAGCCTCCACAATATTTTTATTGTTATTAACTTTTATCCTTTTTGCTGACATATTAACAGGTTCCTTTGGCAAGCTAAGCTCCATTATTCCTTTTTTTGCATATACATGAGCCACAAACATAAACAAAATAAATACAAAGCTAAATTTCTTCATAATCTAACTCCACAAATCTTCTTTTATTCCATCAAAAAAGAGCTTTACCATATATTTATTATAACAACCAACTTCAACAGGATTTTCCTTTCCTCTTACAAGGGTGTATAACCTTTTCTCCTTAAAACACCTTTTTATAAGTTCAGCATAAAAATTATCTAAATCCTTTCTCTTGGTTAAATTTACAAGCCTAACTAATCTAAATAAGGTTATCATATCTTCAGTTGACAGAGAATTGTTCCAGGGCCAAGCTGAAGATGAACAAAGGAGAATTGGGCTTATTTTTTTAAATTGGTCTTTGTTTTCAAAACCAGGAATCCCTGGTATTGGATAAAATAAAGACAACCCTATCCTCACATTTTTCCCAAGTCCACTTAATAAAATCAAATTAAAAATAGCATCTTCTATACTTTCTCTGGGAAATCCTGATATAAAATAAACAATTGCTTGTATCTGTTTTTTATCCAGGATCTCAGTTAAAGACATTAGTCTAGATAGATCAACAGTCCTATCCTGCTCCAGTGCAATTTTTTTTGATGTTGTACCAATTGAAAAATTAAATTGTCTAAATCCAAGATTGATAAGTTCATTTAATCTTCTCTCATCTAACAACCTATAATCTATTCCATTTTCACAAGAAAACATAATATCTTTGTTGATATTTTTGATTTCTTTTAAAGATTCAATAAAAAAGTTCCATTTATACAATACATTGTCATCTTCAAAATTTAAAAATATACCCTTTTTAGAATCAATTTCTTTAATCTTATTTTCTAAAATATATTTATCTATTGTCTCAAGCTTTCTTCCATGCAACATGGGGACTGAACAAAATTTACAATTTCTTGGGCATCCCCTTGTTAAATAAGAAGAATAATATCTCCACTTCTTTGTTGTTTTTGTTTTAACCAATGCTGGCACTGGTTTATCTTTTTTTGGCATACCCAAAAAATTTGTCAATACATGCTCTGCTAGTCCTATTAATATATCATCAAAAAAACCAGTGTCTTCATAATATTCAGGGAAAACAGACGCCCCTGTACCACCTAAAACAATCTCAATTCCAGGATCAATCTTCTTTATCTCTTCTGCAAGATATATACTGGACATTGCATAACAAAAGGCAAAACAAGAAATAAATACAATATCTGGTTTATAACTATTCACAATATGAGCTGCATCTTTATAATCTGGACCAAACCTTTTATAAGAAGAAAAGAAAGATATTGGGCCAGTTTCTTTATTAACAATAAAATCTGACAAATATGATATCTCTTTTGGAAGGGGTATTTTTTTGGGTTTTTTATAAAGATTTGGAAAACAAATTAAATGAGATTCATATCCATGCTCTTTCAATATAGAATTAACTATATGTGCACCTAAAAAACTCCCCCTATGGGGCGTATAATAAAAATCTTCTATTGGCGGAACTGCTACTACACACCTCATGCAAGGAAAATAGCCTATATTTCAACGCCTCTCAAGCTAAAATAACCAGATTAAATTTGGCTTAAGCACCTTGACTGTAACTATACTGTATGAAAAAATATCTCTGGTGATAAAAAATAGCAATGGATTAAAATGAGGAGGGAATATGACTCCAGCAAGACTATGGAAGGAAATTCAAGGAAAAAAAGGTGTTGTTCAGTGTGAGCTATGCAACCACTTTTGTGTATTAAAACCAGGTGAGCGGGGAAGATGTGGAGTAAGGGAAAATCGAGATGGAGAGCTCTATACTTTAGTGTATGATAAAGTAGCTGCGATAAACATAGACCCAATAGAAAAAAAGCCCCTTTACCACTTTCTCCCAGGAACTAAGACCTTTTCCCTTGGCACAATGGGATGCAATTTCTCCTGCGTATTTTGTCAAAACTACACCCTTTCCCAACCTCCTAAATTAAATCAATTAATTCAAGGAGAAGAGGTATCTGTAAAAAAATTAGTAAGTGCTGCAATCTCATACAATTGTAAATCCATATCTTTTACCTATTCTGAGCCCACAATATTCTTTGAATTGGTGGAAGATACTGCTAAAGAGGCAATTAAAAACGGGCTAAAAAATGTCATTGTCTCCAATGGATTTATGAGCGAGAAGGCCATTTACAGATTAAAGGATCTAATCCATGGAGCAAATATAGATCTAAAGTCTTTTTCTGATGATTTTTACAAAAATCTTTGTGATGGAAGATTAAAACCTGTTTTAAAAAACCTTGTTCTTATGAAAAAATATGGCTGGTTTGTGGAAATTACCACCCTGATAATTCCAGGGAAAAATGATTCTAAACAAGAGTTAACTAACATTGCCAAATTCATATACAATGAGCTTGGAGACCATGTGCCCTGGCACTTATCCAGATTTCATCCTGATTATAAACTCCTAGACACCACCATCACTCCTATATCTACCCTGGAGATGGGATATGAAATTGGCAAAGAGATTGGGTTAAAATATGTATATCTTGGAAATGTCCCACACAATGACAGAGAGAATACCTATTGTCCAGAATGTGGAGCCCCTCTAATTAGAAGGATTGGATTTAGTTGTGAAATATTAAATCTATACAAAGGCAAATGCAAAAAGTGTAATGGAACTATTTCAGGAATATGGGAGTAAATTGCAGTGAAAGAAAATTCTCCTCCCCTGTATGAGAGACTTAGACCAAGCAAATTAGAAGACTTTATTGGACAGGAACAGATAAAAAAAAGCATAGAGACCTTTCTTAAGGCAAGTGTTCCTCCCAACATACTTTTCTTTGGCCCACCAGGTTGTGGAAAAACCACGTTAGCTACAATCCTTGCAAAAAGATTTTCTTCTAATGTTGTACACCTAAGCGCCCCAGAAACAGGAGTATCTGAAATAAAAGGCCGCATCCAAGATGCAGATATACTCATACTTGACGAAATCCACAGGTTTTCTAAGACGCAACAGGATCTATTTTTACCTATACTTGAAAAAGGTAAAATTAGACTCTTTGCAACAACCACGGAAAATCCTTCCTTTTCAGTGACAAGACAACTCTTATCTAGGCTTCATGTGCTAAAACTAAACCCCCTAAAAAAAGAGGACTTAAAAAAAATTGCTAAGAAGGGAATAGAAGAACTATCCATTGAAATCCCTGAAGATCTCATTGAGTATCTGGTTAATATCTCAATGGGAGATGCAAGGAGCCTTTTAAATATACTGGAATTTGTAAAAGACATTGATCCCTCTGATCTAGCAATTGATAAAATAGAAGAGGTCCTTCCCAAAAGGGTTATACAGGGAGACAGGCAGGGAGATCTACATTATCATCTGGCTTCTGCACTTATAAAGTCTATTAGGGGAAGCGATCCAGATGCAGCAGTATATTACCTTGCCTGTATGCTTGAATCTGGAGAAGACCCGAGGTTTATTTGTAGAAGACTCATAATTTCTGCATCAGAAGATATTGGACTTGCAGATCCTTATGCACTTACCTTGGCAACTTCATGTTACCATGCAGTGGAATTAATCGGCATGCCAGAAGGGTTTATTCCCATGTCTGAAACTGTTATTTATCTTGCCCTTGCGCCTAAGAGTAACTCATCTTATAGGGCATACTTAGAGGCTCAAAGTTTAATAAAGGAAAAAGGTATATTGGAAGTCCCTTTGCATCTTAGGAACCCATCAACACCACTGGATAAAGAGTTAGAATATGGCAAAGGCTATAAATACCCCCATGCATACAAAGGCTCCTGGGTTAAACAACAATATCTACCAGATGATATAAAGGAAAAAAAATTTTACAGACCCCGCTCACAAGGTAAAGAACCATATCTTCTCAACTGGATTAGAAGTAAAGTAAAGAAAAATTCTTAAACTTAAAATTATTTTTTGTTCAAAATTTTATTTAAAACTTTTTTCGGTAACTCGTAATCTGGATTTGCTTTTAGGGACTTTTTAAAAAATTCTATTGCCTTCTCTATCTCTTTTGCCTTATAGAAAATCATGCCCATATTATATAACACCACCTCATTGTCCTCGCCAAAATCAGGATTTTTTCTAAGGAGCACCTTCAGTATTCCTTTAGCCTTTTCCACGTCCCCTGCCTCTAAATATGCCATTGACATATTATACATAATCCTCTCATTAGCGGGATCTATTTTTAAGGCCTTTTTATATTCCTCTATTGCCAATTTGGGCTTTTTCTGTTGTCTGAGACAAATTCCAAGCCTATTAAAAGTCTCTATGTCACTAGCATCAAGGGTCTTTTTAACATCAAGTGCCTTTCGGTAATATTTTTCTGCCAGAGATGAATCTATATTCATAAGTGTATCTGCGATTTTTAAGGCGAGAGTTCCTATTTCTTCCTTTAGTTGTTTTGTGGCAAGCTTTATGGCACTATCTAAATATTTCTCCCCTTCTTCTCTATTTCCCAATTCCAGAGAAACAGTTCCTATTTCCACTTTTCTCTCCACATTGAGGGGGCTAAGTTTGTCTAATTTTTTTAGATAGTTTAAAAGGGACTTTTTGTCACCTGTCTCTTTACTTATTTCAACTAGTCTCTTTAAGGGTTCTAAATAAAGTTTCCAATCATTATGTGCCTTTAAATAACACTCTTTGGCCTTTTCTACTTCGCCCATTTTCTTGTAAATATCCCCCTTGATCATCAAGGCCGCTGCACTATTTGGCTTTATCTTGAGTATCTCTTCACATTTATTTAAGGCTTGTTCTAATTTATCTTTTTTTAAATAGTCCTTTGCCTCTTCTATCATCTCTCCAAGTTTAGTTGGCGGCTTCACTGTAAAGGCAATCTTTTCTATAAGGGTATTCATGCTATAGGGTCTTGTTATAAAATTATTGACCCCCATTTCGTAAAATCTTATTAAGACTTCTTTTTCCACTTCATTGGTCAACATTATAATAAGCACTTTTTCTTTATAGGTCTCTTTTACAAAACTCAATAAATTTGTAGTCTGGGCCCCATCAAAAATCCTATCTAAAAATAAGACCACTCTATGTTCTGCCTTAAGTTCCGCATTAATCCTGGAAACAAGTTCTTTTTTTGAATAACACGATATTAAACAATTCTTTTTTATCCCTAATTGTTTGTATAATAACCTATTAAGGATCTTAATGAGATTATTATCTCTAGTATAAGTAACTATAGTTCCTCCTTTTTCTACAAAGTCTATAATTATACTCTCGTACTGGCTATATTTCATTCTCTCCTTTATGTTCACACCACTTGCCTCCTTACTGAGGTAGCCTTTTCATGAAAATTATACGGCCTAAGTTTGTAAATAACAAACCCAGGCCATCCTACTGTTACTCTATATTTTCTGCTATAATTTCCCCAAATCTCTTACATCCCACAACCTTTGCCCCATCCATAAGCCTTGCCAGATCCTGAGTTACTTCTTTTTTAAAAATAGCCCTTTCAATAGCTTTTTGTATCTTAAAAGAGGCATCATTCCATCCCATGTATTCTAACATCATTCCACCAGATAATATCAAACTACATGGATTGGCTGTATCAGTCCCAGCTCTTTTAGGAACTGAACCATGGGTGGGCTCAAATAATGCCAGATCATCTCCAATGTTTGCCCCAGGAGCCAAACCAAGTCCCCCTACCTGAGCTGCCAGGGCATCTGATATATAATCTCCATTTAAATTAGTCGTGGCAATTACATCGTATTCTGCTGGACGGGTTAAAACCTGCTGGAACATATTATCAGCTATCCTATCTTTTATTATAACCTTGCCCTCAACCTTACCCTCATCACCTTCTTTAACACAAAATCCTTTAAACTCATCTTCTTCCATAACCTCATAGCCCCACTTAAAAAATGCCCCTTCTGTAAATTTCATTATATTACCCTTGTGCATAAAGGTAACGCTTTTTCTCTTATTCTCTAGGGCATATCTAATGGCCTTTCTAATAAGCCTCTTTGACCCCTTTTCAGTGATGGGCTTTATACCTATTGCTGCACTATCGTCAACATCCACACCTAATTCATCTTTCATAAATTCAATTAACTTCTTCGCTTCATGGCTTTTGGCTTCCCACTCAATCCCAGCGTACACATCTTCTGTATTTTCCCTAAAAATAACCATATCTACCAGCTCTGGATGTTTTACAGGTGTCTCTAATCCTTTAAAATAACGAACAGGTCTAATACAGGCATATAAATCAAAGGTCTGTCTAAGTGTCACATTTAGACTCCTAAAACCCGTGCCTACAGGGGTGGTCAAAGGACCTTTTATAGCTACCTTGGCATCTTCTCTAAGTGTCTTGAGTGTTTCTTCAGGAAGATATGAACCTGTTTCTTTATACGCCTTTTCACCTGCAAGTAGTTCTATCCACTCAATCCTTTTTGTTCCCCCAAAGGTTACCTCAACCGCCCTATCAATTACCATTTTGGCTGCCCTAAATATTTCAGGGCCTATTCCATCGCCTTCAATATAATAGACCTTTTTTACATCCATCAGGGACTTTTCCTCCTTTTTTATAGATTTCTCGATATACCAATTAGTTTATACACAATCATGCCAGAGAGCCAGGCAACATCTTCTGGAGAAAGGATATTTGATATACTCGCATCAAAGAGTATATTTCCAGATGGAGGGAATTCTTCATCTCCTTCCCACAATATCAATTTAACAGGCACAAAAGGAAAAAAGTAATACAGAAATCCAATATCTCCTTCATTTATCTTTTTACCACCTAAGACATTAAAACTTTTTTCAAAAAGCTCTAAATTATTTCCAAAGACCTTTACCATTGGAGTTATTGCCCTGGCAGTAAATGGCCCAAAATAAAAACTCGCACCTGGTATTTCCCTATAAGAAATCCATTCCTCATAAATATCAAGGGGCTTTTTGCCCTGTAAATAATGTAATATTAATACCTGCTCAGGTAATGGAATTTCCCGATCTTCATCCTCTCTATTCTTAAATTGAAAATCAGGGTATGAAAGCTCATATATACTCCCAAGAAAAGGTATCTCCATTTTATCTTGGCCAGATATATTAAATCCACTTCTATTTGCCAGGTATTTAAAACTTTCATTTTTTAGCTCTTCAATGGCTTTTGCCCTGGCCATTTTATAATCATCTATTCTAGGCATAAAATTATCCTCCAAAAAAAATTTATAAAAACTAAAACTACACTAAACAATTACATGCATGCTAAAGTGGGTTGTTATGAGTTGATGATTTTTTCATATTCTGAGTGCTTACCAATCCAAAACCAGATAATCCCTTCCTTAATTTCTATTCCAATAGCTTTATATTTTTTACCCACCCTAACTGACCAGTATTTACCAACCTTCTTTAAATGTAATGAGGGATGATCAGGATTTTTCTTTAAAAGTTCAAAATTTCTGTTTGCCAATTTTTTTTTACATTTTCAGGTAATTCTTTAAATCTCTCCCAAAAAGTAGGGCTTGCATAGTGGATTAGAGTTTCATACATTTACCATCTCGGAAGTCTCTAATTGCTTGTTCAGCTAATTTATCCAGTTTTCCTAGTTTTACATCTCCCTCAAATTCTTCATCCCAAAGCTCTTGTTCAAAATTTTCTAACCATTCTAAAAAAATTTTTAAATCATTTTTTGGCAACTTCTTTATGTTTTCAATAAGTTCATAAACAAGCATAAAAATCACTCCTAAAATTTATCGAAATTTTAACCTGTTATTGAGTATAGTTCAAATACTTTTCTTCTTCACGGATATTATTTAAAAATCTTAAAAATATTATAAAAAAACCCTATCCTTACATAAATAAGGACAGGGTTTTTAATTTTTTTTTGAAGCTAAAAAAATTTATAGTTCTAACCACGAATCAGAGTATAAAGTCTTTCCAAGGAGGACATTTGTGGTCTTTACATAGTCCTGTAGCTCTTTTGGGAGATCATCCAATTTTGGCTCATTTCCATCCATTGTCTGATAGATAACATCAACTATGTCCTGGCGTTCACCCCTTGCTATGGCATTTAATGTGTCGTCTTTTGGATCAGTAATAATTGACTGCATTCCGTTTTTCATGAGCATTACAGCATAGGTCTGATTTAATATTGGACGTAAGTGTTCAGGTGCACCATTGGACACATTGGAAAGTCCACATGTGGATCTCACACCTGGAAACATCTCAGCTACCTCGCCATATAACATCTCATAAAATTTTAGAAGCTTAACAGCATGATCTTGTTGAACATTTACAGGGGTTACAACTCCGTCAACCCAGATCTTTTCATTGGGGATACCAGCTGCATTTGCTGCTGTTAAAAGTTCAACACAAAGGGCTACCCTTTCATGTTCATCCCTTGGAAGTCCTTCAGGTCCCCACATAAGTGCCACAAAATCTGCATTGTGTTCAGCAGCCAGGGGTAACATCTTTTCATATCTTTCAGGTCTGCACATAATTGAATTAATAATTGGTGGCTTGTCGCAAACCTTTAGACCAGCCTCGATTGCATCAATATTTGTGGTATCTAAAAGAAGAGGCAAATCTACAACTTCCTGAACTGTTTCAACAACCCACTGCATAAGATCTGGCCCATCCTTTTTCGCAGGGCCAATATTCAAATCAATATAGTCCATGCCCTTTTCTTTTTGAAAAAGGGCCTCTTCCTGGATGGGCTTTTTATCCCGTTCTTTAAAAGCCCTGCCAATCCTTTTTACCATTACATTCAAACTCTCTCCAAAAAGTAACATTGTCATCTCAAAACCCCTTTACCTATTTTATTCTGTTACAAAAAAGGGCAACCTCCCCATTAGGTTGCCCTCAAATCATACCAACTTACTGCCTTGCTTTTAAAAATGCTGGCAGATGTGCGGCCTCTCTTGGTCCAACTATTATCTTCCAATCAGGCAGCTCTTCTTCTAATTCACCAACTATTGCAGCAGCATAACCAGGAATAATAAGTTCCTTATGCTTTACCTTTTGATCAATTCCAGATTTCTTTACAAACAATCCCACCTCATCACCAGAAAATTTACCTGCAGCCCAAGCAGTAAGCACTGATAGACCTTCTGTATCTTTGATAAGCAACCAGCTTGGTACCTTTGACGCCTCAACTTCACCAGATACAATAAAGTAAGTAAGGGCAAAGTTAGAGGTAACAAGTACTGGCGAATTCTCATCTGGCTTACCAATTTCATAAATACCCTCTGTCACTGTCATTGGCCTCTGTGGATCTGTAAAGATGTTTAAACGCTCCAAGAGTAATGGGAATAAAGATTCTGGTTGAAAATCTGAAAGTACCACAATACCACCGTATTTGGCTATAAATGTGGCTGCTATAATAGTCTCTACATCTAAGTTTGAGGCCATTTCACATGGAAATGTGATAGTTGGATATCCCAGTGCCCTGTTTTTTTGCCTTACTGCTGCACGTCTAATTGCAACCTGATCTATAAATGCCTGTTTTGGTTCCCTGGCACCTGTATCAATCACTAAATCCTTAAGATCCATTCCTGCCAATTTTTCTGTTAAAGGAATCAAATTCTCAATAGAGTCAGCCTTAACAGCAAGTGGTACATTATTTTCCTTTGCCAAATTACCATAATCTTCTACATTGTCCTTTGTTGCTGCATAAATAAGAGGTCTTTTAAACTTTGTAACCTCTAACGCAGCTTCCATAACTTCTTTGTTTTCAGACATCAATATCAAGTTAAATTCTGAGGTCTCTGCGATTAGCTTGGCTTTTGCGGCGAATTCATCTTTGTTTCCATTTACGTCCTTTAATGCAATCAACTCGGGACGCAAATTAAGACCTACCCTTTCATATTGAAAAGCATTCCACGTCTTTAACTTATTTTTAAGCTCATCCTCTGCAATATCAGAATTTACCAGAGCTGCAATTGCAGTTGGCCCTACAAATGTCTTTTCGTGTCTATATTCAACAGTCTCACCTCCAATCTTTACCTGCCTCACGCCTTTACCCAGCATTACAGGACGTACTGGAGGTGCTGATGCTTCAGCCAACTTTTCTCTTGCCTCATCAGATACATATGGACACTGATCCAATTCAGCCTTACCAGCTGCCAGATTCATGGCAAAGGCAAGACATGTAGCACACCCACATTCCTTACAATTCGTCTGTGGAAGAAGCTTAAATATTTGAATTCCTGTTAGACCCATTTTACTCTCCTTAACAATATTATATCAGGGCGTTAACCCTTTTTTATTCGGTATAAACAAGGGGGCTATCTTGCCCCCTTTATCCACCCCCCATTAGCCAGCAACCATTGGCTCAAGCTCTAAAGCTGGATGTTTCTTTTCTTTCAAGAATGGCAGGATCTCTTCTTCAGTTACTCCAACAGTCTCATCTGCAATTCTATCTATTAAATCAGGAATACCAAGCTCCTCTCCTCTTTTAATGAGCCTCTCTCTGAGCTCTTCTTTTAACATCTTTGGCATCCATACAAGCCTTAAGAGTCCGCCGTCTGGTTTATCTTTTGGACCATCACCACGTAGGAATTTTCTCTGGGTAATATTAAACTTGGAATGTCCAACAAAACCTGGAGTCTGGGCTCCACCACCAACTGTCCCTGCCAATGTAGTAAATGGCATACCACATGGAGTTTGACCTTGATATTCCCTGTTTACTGTCATTACACCATTACACTGTGGCAGCACTGCTGCAATACACTCACAACAACCACAAGTAGTCATTGGTCTGTCTAAAATTGAGTAAAAGGTATAACTGGTAATACCACCTTTTGATGCCTTATAGACAAATTCATTAACACCCTTCCATTCACCTTTCCAAGGATCTAAACACTCTCCCTTTTCAATGGGCTGGTTTGGACCAGTTGGATTGATTTCATAAGATGCCTTACAATCCATCCAGTTATATGCTCCACAAAGACCTGTCCTCTCTGGAGATACTGTACATACATGGTTTGGAGCAAAGGACTGACACAATGTGCAGGAATAGTAAATTTCTACGTCTTCATCCCTCATCTTCTCAACACGTTCATCACGATATTTGTAAACTGCCCTGGCCTTAGCAGTTATTTTATCTACATCTTCCTTATTTGTATATAAGGTAACCTGCACCTTATCTAAAATCTTACCAAAATCTTGATGGAATTTTGCATGTAAGACCACACCAATATCTTTTAAGGTAAATCCCTTTTCAACTGCTGCTTTTGATACCCTTACCCAGGAGATATCCCTTTGACCTATATGCATTACACCCTGGATATAGTTTACCAAATGATGGATCTGCCTCTCTAAAATAGGCTCAAAGTCTTCCTGGAATTCCCTACCAGCAACCTGTACATAAATTCCAAGTGGGAGTACATCCCCTTCTTTTAGATCTGGAATATCCTTACCAACAACCTCTACTTTACCATCTTCAATCTCATTCATATTTGCCATCTGGACAAGCTCAGTACACTGGGTCTTGCCACCGCCCATCTGACAGAAAAGGTCTCCCTTTCTTACCCTCTCACCTTCATATGCAGGACCAAATGCGCATGGGATATCCACCTTGGATACCGTGACCTTAAGTCCCCTTACCTCTATTGACTTTTGTACGATCTGGTCATGGGGAACATTGGCAACTATGTGCTCATAGGTACATACACCATAAGGCAATATCTCAGGTATATCTGTATCAGCTATTGTGGGAAATCCCCAGTTAACTGCTCCACCAGCTGCTGCAGCCCATTCTGCATTTACATCACCAAGGGCATTAATAAATGCAAATACACGGTTTTTATTATAGAGCAAAATCCTCTTGTAATCACCAGGTTGAACGCCACCAAATGCCATTGCCACTCTATTGGCAAAACCAAGGGCAAAGACTGCTGCTGAAATATCAGGACCAAATGGAACAATACGTGTATTCCATCCAATCTGTACCCCTGCCTCAAGTAATTGTTCAGCAACTGTGGTACCATTTTGATTTGCTGCCAAGAATATGTAGAGGTTTTTCTGCTGATAATCTTCAACAATCATCTTGGCAGTCTCTACATCTGGAGCAGCACCAACTATTGCAGCAAAACCAGGTGCAGAACCATCAACAAACTCAACACCCCTTTTCCTGAAGATAACATCGTCAGCTGCACCTAACCATATCTTTCCATTTTCTTCATCTACTTCCTCAGAGGGCAGGTAAAAATCTGGTTTTTCCAAATAATTTAATGCCTCATCAATCTCAAATGCAAAGACTGCAGCCATACCTGCATCTAGTAGGGGACCTAAATAAGGTACATGATGGTGCCCCTTAACATGAGGTGGAAGGAGTTGCCTTGCAAACTCCAAAGGCTTTTTCATATCTTCCAATTTTTCAACCTTATGTCCTGTCAAAGAATAAATTACTGGTAGATAATATGCTGTATTTGGAAATCCAACCTTTGTGGATGCTTCATATGATTCAAGGACCTTTTTATAACGTCCCTCTACCTTTGATACTATATTATATGCACCCTGTATAACTGCAAATGCCACTAATCTAGACATATTACTCTCCTTTTTTTTATTTTATTTATTTTATGCAGCCCTTTTGTGGATTAAATTTAATTCATAAAGTTGCCTTTCTGGGCCGCTTGTGGGTACATTTTCTGGATATACCTGTTTTTCTTCCTCTTTTTGTCCCTTTTTGAGCTCTTCATATTTCTTTCTTACTGCCTCAATATCTTGTTCAATCTTCTTTTTATATTCCTCTTCTTCTTTTTTCTTGGCCTCTTCTGCCTTTGCCTTTTCTTCTTCTATCTTCTTTAATTTCTCTGCCTTTTCAGCCTCTTTATCTACTTCTGGTTTAATGATATTAAGCTCTTTTAACACCTCATGTACTCCTTGTTTTATCATTTCAGCCAGTTTTTCTTCATCAACTGCTACACCAGTTGCTGGTGCTGCACCAGGTTCCTTTTCCTTTGGTTCAACAGCTTTTTCTTCTTTCTTCACCTCTTCTTTCTTTTCCTCCGCCTTTTCTTCTTTCTTTTCCTCTGCCTTCTCTTCTTTCTTTTCTTCTACCTCTTTCTCTGGCTCTTTTTTCTCCTCCTTCTTAGGTGCGGCAGCTTCTTCTTTCTTAGGTGGTGCAGCCTCTTTCTTAGCTGCTGGTGCTCCAGCCTTTTTCTCTCCTTCTATTTCTAGATTTGGCTCTGGTGAATACTGTGCATAATCAACACTTACCCCTGGGAGTAACTTTTCTATTGGTGCTATTTCAGTCGCCATCCCGCCATCAATCATTAAATCAATATATGCTCTAACCAATTTGACTGTTTCTGGGTGACGTAAAATAAGAAGAGAGGATCCTGCAATCAAATAACATACTGCCGCCACACTCTCCATTAATATTCCCCTTCTCTCTGGATCTCCTAAAAGCGGGGCAGTGTCTACTGTATCTTTTGCCTCTTTACACTTCCAGACTTCAAATGAAAGATTATTTATAATGGGATTTTGTAACTTATCATCACCAAAGGTCATGGCAGCAAGCACGATCCTTTCCATGACTGAATAGGAATATTCTAAACCATAACCCAAGCCACCTGTGGTTGGATCAATAATTACCCTGTCAAGGGGCAAACCCAAATTTTCCAACAAGATATTAATCTGCTTCGCTAGATTAATATCAATTGGAGAAGATGCAATAGCTGTATGGTTAAAACCCATTACAGCAGCACCAATTTGTTTGTGATTTGCATCTTCAATTGGGCCTAATGCCAAATTCTTTCCCTCGCACTCTTCACCTATCTTCTTTAAGACCTCAGCATCCTTTTCCACATTTGCGCAGCCCCACACAATTACCGGTACATCAACTGCGTCTAATACACTTTTTACAGTTGCAACTGCATCTTCAGCTGGTGCATTTTTGTCATTTGGATCAATGGATCTAAGCAGCAGGGCAATGGCATCTGCCCCATACTCTTCCACACACTTTTTGGCCCACTTTGCTGGATCATTTAAACAATCTTTAAATGGTTCCTTTGCTGAATCAGGCCACTCTGGGGGTTCCATATCCCAAACTTCCATGGCAATTTTGGGTTTATTGGGCATGTCTCCCTCAAAGGTATAAAAGGGCAGACATGTCTGTCCCCCCAATTTCAGGGCCTTGTCACCGGTCCCAATGGTGACTTCCTTGATCGCTCCTGAATAGTTTTCTTTAATGATCTCAAAGCCCATAAGCACTCCTTCCATTTTAAAAATATTAACAAAAAAATTCTAACTTATTAAAAAAAACCTTTTATCTGCAAATTTTTGATATGGAATTAGCTTTAATTTTCTAAATTGTCAATATATAACCCGAGCAGACTTACAATAATTTTATTTTTCTCTTATTTGCCCAAGGATCTGCCTAGTTTCCTTTATCCTTTCACTAACCTTTGGAAATAGCTTTAGATCTGTATGTGGCAAAAACAAAGATGCCACGTAATTATCCATATAAGACGGTGTTTCTGAAAGTTCAAAATTAGTCATTTTTTTAACGACTTCTACCACATCCCTCCTGATTTGATTGTTTAAAGAACTCATCTTTGCCCCAAGCAAAGAACCATTTCCAAGATAGGTAATCTTACTTGTATCCATCTCAGGCAACAGACCTATGGTAATGGCCTTTTCTAAATCAAT
>Ga0256842_1001924_pt1 | contig 15774 bp, 12 predicted proteins | sample 4559240metaG_FD_185973 | JGI IMG/M metagenome (GOLD analysis project Ga0256842, IMG submission 185973) | Hydrothermal vent microbial communities from Guaymas Basin, Mexico - 4559-240 | ecosystem: Environmental > Aquatic > Marine > Hydrothermal vents | place: Mexico: Guaymas Basin | collected...
AAGAAACGCCTTGTCTAATAATTCTTCTTTGTCCATTGTTCTGTGTTTGGTTATATAAATATAAAAAGTCTAACGGTAACTTGGAACCATTAGACTTTCACTTTACACAGTTTATGGGATACTACCGAGTATTACAAACTCAAATAGGTTAGATTAGTAAATTTATCTCTATAAATACCTTTAACATCAAAAACAATTCCTTTCTCATCCATTAATTTCTGGAAATGAGATTCTGGTAAATTCTTATACTGTTTATGGTTTACAGCCACAATAATTGCATCGTACAAACCAGAAGGTTCTGAGATTAATTCAAGATTATATTCCTCTTTTACCTCAGCTTTATCGGCCCAAGCATCGCAAACAGAAACATCTGTACCAAACGATTTTAACTCGTCAATAACATCGATAACTTTTGAATTTCGAATATCGGTAACATCCTCTTTGAAAGTCATTCCCATAACTAAGACGCGAGCACCTTTAATATTCTTATCTTTTGCAATAATTGCTTTTACAGTTTGTTTCGCCAAATAACGTCCCATACTATCATTTACAAAACGCCCACCATCAATCATCTGAGGATGATATCCAAATTGCTTAGCTTTGTACGATAAATAATACGGATCGACACCAATACAGTGACCACCAACTAATCCTGGGAAGAATTTTAAAAAATTCCATTTTGTACCAGCAGCCTGCAACACTTCGAATGTATTGATCCCCATTTTGTTAAAGATAATAGAAAGCTCATTCATCAAAGCAATATTTACATCACGTTGTGTGTTTTCAATAATTTTAGAAGCTTCTGCTACTTTTATTGAACTTGCTCTATGAACACCTGCCTTAATCACTAGTTCATATGTTTTAGCGATATTATCTAAACTTTCGGCATCGCAACCAGAAGCTACTTTTACTATAGATGTTAAAGTATGAACTCTATCGCCTGGATTAATACGTTCTGGAGAGAAACCTACTTTAAAATCGTCAATAAATTTAAGCCCTGAAAAATTTTCTAAAACAGGGACACAGTCTTCTTCTGTTGCTCCTGGATATACGGTGCTTTCGTAAACAACATAATTACCTTTAGACAATACTTTACCAACTGTTTCCGAAGCCTTAATAACAGGCGTCATATCTGGTAAATTATGCTCGTCGATAGGTGTTGGAACGGCAACAATATAAAAATCTACATCTTTCAAATCGTTGATATCAGCTGTAAATAGAATATCACAACCATCAAATTCTTCTTTTTCTAATTCGTTACTTGGGTCAATGCCTTTTTTCATTAACTCAACACGATCTGGTTTAATATCGAATCCAACCACTTTAATTTGCTTGGCAAATTCCAATGCAATAGGCAAGCCTACGTAACCCAAACCAATAACAGCCATTTTGGCTTCTTTGTTAACTAATTTATTATACATATTTCTATTTTTTTTATGTCTATAAGAATATTTACAAAATCACTCTAAAATGGCAATTTTACAACTTTATTTTTTTCTAATTGATATTTTTCTCCGCTTTCAGGGCATATTGCAATATGATTATTATCAAACTCCAAACGATGACCATATTCACTCATCCATCCCAGTTGCTTTGCCGGATTGCCAACAACAAGAGCATAAGCAGGAACGGTCTTTGTTACTACAGCTCCTGCTCCAATAAATGCATAAGCGCCAATATCGTGCCCACACACAATAGTAGAGTTTGCCCCTATCGAAGCTCCTTTACCAACATGAGTTTTGGAATAGGTTCCTCTTCTGTTTACTGCAGAACGAGGATTAGTAACATTTGTAAACACCATAGATGGTCCTAGAAAAACATCGTCGTCGCAAGTAACTCCTGTGTATATAGACACGTTATTTTGAATTTTAACATTCTTCCCCAAAACTACTTCTGGTGAAATAACAACATTCTGCCCAACATTACAATTTTCTCCCAATACACAATCCGACATAACATGAGAAAAATGCCAAATTTTTGTACCTTCTCCAACTCTGCAACCTTCATCGATAATTGCAGTTTCGTGTGCGAAATATTTTTTCTCCATAATCAATTTATTTAAAAAATTCTAAAACAGAATCTGCAATATATTTTAAATCTTCCTCCTTCATTTCTGTATGAATGGGCAATGACATCACATTTTTACACAAATCTTCTGTAACAGGAAAGTCTCCTCGAGTATATCTATCGTCTTTATAAGCCTCTTGTAAATGTAGAGGGACAGGATAATAAACAGCAGATGCAACACCTCTTTCTTTAAGATGTTCCTGAAGCCCTGCTCTATCAACATCGCTAAGTACTAGGGTATATTGATGAAAAATATGATTCGATTTTTCAAAACGTTTAGGGGTTTGTAAATTATCGCAACTAGCAAAAGCTTGATCGTAATAATCGGCTGCTTTTCTTCGATTATTATTATAAGTATTTAAATAATTCAATTTTACATCTAAAATTGCTGCTTGAATAGTATCCAAGCGCGAGTTAACACCTACATTATCATGATAATAACGAACTTTCATGCCATGATTTACAATAGAGCGTAGTTTCTTCGACAAATCTTCTCCGTTGGTAAAAATAGCACCACCATCGCCATAACAGCCTAAATTCTTAGAAGGAAAAAAAGATGTAGTTCCAACGTGTCCAATAGTTCCTACTTTCGCAACTCTTCCGTCAGAAAATGTATAATCTGCTCCCAATGCCTGAGCAGTATCTTCGATAATATATAAATTATATTTATCGGCCAATTTCATAATCCCCTCAATATCAGCCGCCTGACCAAATAAATGTACTGGCACAATAGCCTTAGTTTTAGGAGTAATGGCTTTTTCTATAGCATCGATATCGATTGTAAAAGTATCTGGATAAACATCTACCAAAACGGGTGTTAATCCTAAAAGGGCAATAACTTCGACAGTTGCTACAAAAGTAAAATTAGCTGTAATAACCTCATCATCAGGTTTTAATCCTAGAGCCATCATTGCAATTTGCAAAGCATCGGTTCCGTTTCCACAAGTAATAACTTCTTTTACAGAAAGATAATCCTCTAAGTTTTTTTGGAACGACTTGACCTCTGGACCATTGATATAAGCAGTATTGTCGATAACGCCTGCAATAGCAGTATCTATTTCTGTTTTGATATTATTGTATTGACCTTTAAGGTCGACCATTGGAATATTTTTCATAAAAAAGATAAATTAATCTACAAATTTATACAATTCGTTTTTATTTTAATTCTCTTTTTACCAATATGTCGCAGCTATTTGATAAAAAAATGTTTTTAAAAACAAAAAAGGAATACTTAATATAAGTATTCCTTGTGATCCAGCTAGGAGTCGAACCTAGGACCTACGCCTTAGAAGGGCGTTGCTCTATCCAGCTGAGCTACTGGACCATCCTTTTTGCGTGTGCAAATTTAATATTTTTTTTTGAATTTCTACTATTCTTCTATTTTTTTTACAAAGCTTTCTTGTAATGGTAAATTCCCTTTATAATGAAACCACTCAGATATTTTGTACGAAAGCTCGTGAATCCCCTCTGTTGAATATAGTTTTATGTCTAGGCTAGATTCTGAGAACTGCTTGTAACTTGCATTATTAACTTTTAAAACTAATTCTAAAATCATTTTAGTTTCTTCTTGAAAAAGAGGCTCTGAAGAAGGAATAGTATAAATATTCTTATCTAACTCATAGCCTTTAAGATATTTGTGGAGAATTGTAAAGTTTTCGTCGACCAAAGCTGAAGGAATACTTATCTCCAGTTTATAATCTTTTTCGATTCTCTGCCCCAAGTTCTGAATATGTATTCTAGGATAGAATCTCATTTCTTCGAACTTTCCAGCATTCATTAATGGAATTCCTTGCAATTTAGTCAGATTGATAATCTTTAGTAATGATTTAGATGATGATTGATATAAATGGCGAATTTCAAACTCTTCCATCACCTGATTTTTACTCAAAACCCTTTTATAATATCTGTAATTAGGTGATATATGTGGCTTAATATTGGAATTTGGGACTTTAATAACAAGTCCATCTTCTATGGTCTCAATAGTCAATAATTCTATTTTGGGTTGTAAGTATTCTTGGATTAAATTTAAGAAAATAGTTTCTGAGGGGAAATGGTTTGGTTTGGTATCAAACCCTTTAAACTTAAATTTCTGAATTTGGAATCCTATATATATTTCTCCTCCAATAGCATTGGCCATAGCAGAAATAGTCTTTGTCAATCTGTCTAAATGAAAAATCGACTCTATAAAAATCTGACGATAACTAAAGAACGCCTTTTGTTGTCCTGCTCTCAGTTTTAAGTGTTCTAACAGTGTTTTTTCCATTTTATCAAAAAATTACACGTCCTTCTAAAAGGAGTATATAATTCCACCCATAACATTCAAACCTTCTGTTGGATAATAATTCCAAAGATAGTTCTTACGAGCTAAAATATTGTTTACTCTAATAAATCCACTTAACATTTTAGTGTATCGATATTCGATTCCAAGACTCATATCGAAAGTCTCGGGTAATTTAATAACTTGATATTCGGCAAAACTACCAGTAGAATAATAAGTCTTAGCATAACGCTGCCCTTTGACAAACATATCAAAATCTATAATAATCTTATTTTTCAAATTATAATTTGTACTAAAAGTCAACTCATAATCAGGAATATGCCAAGAGTGTTCGATAGCATCTAAATTAAAACCGTGATATTGCCCTAATAATGCAAATTTCAATTTCTTAGATTTTACCCAACTTAACTCAGCATCAATATCATAACGTTCTATATCGTCGTATTCGACAACAAACTGATTTTCTGTAATATTAGTAGAATCGTTGGTGTAAAAATACGCATCGTCTATAATACTATACATTGCTTTAATATTGTACGACAACTGATCGGTAAAATTCCCTCTTAGTCCACCATACAGCACAATTAAATTATTTGTGTTTCTAACAACTAAGCCCGATTTGATATATGGATTCTCTGTTGCCATCTTTCTATAATTATTGCTCTCTTTCCCTCCTGTAATCCCTAAATATGGTACTAAGAAGAAATCAATTACACTATAATGCAATTTTATTTCTGGATAATAATGGAATAATGTAGAATCGTTATTAGCATCAATATCGAAATTTAAACCAGCCTCAATTCCCCAATGTTTGTTGAATTTTTTAATTCTTGGATGTACATGATAAATCGTATTTGAAAATAATACATCTGGTGTTAAATGATTGTAATGATGAAAATCAAAATCTAACCCTATTAATTCGTCATTAAGAAATAAGCTAACATCACCAACAAAAGCTACATCGTTTAAAAATGTATTATGATAATCCTCAAAATAATTATAATCTACAAATACATTATAATTAACATGCGAAGAATCTAGGCGGGTTGTTTTGTATCGCATTGTGGCATTCATCCAACTAAAAACTTGCTTATTCTGATTTTTATCGAAAATAGTATCTGTAAAAGCATTGTGTCCATATTGGTGCAAGGCTTGTCTGTTATAGGTTAAATCGGTTTCTAAAACCGACGTTTTAAACATCTTGTGTAAATAAAAATTAGCGTGATTCTGACTATAACCAGTGTAGACTTTATCTTCCACACCTTCCAGCTCAACATTTCCGTGTTGCGACAAATGTTTTAGATTTAACCCTACTAGAATATCTTTGGATCGTTGACTACCATAGCGATATTCAAACATAGGCTTGGTATAATTTCCAAAACCTATCAAAGCATAATTATGATATAATTTCTTCAAAGGCTCACCAATCATTTTTACAGGTTTAATAGCTTGAGGTGTATATTGAGGAAAAAATGGTAACGAATTAATATTATAATTAAACTTGGGATCCACAACCGTTGTATCGATAATCTGAGGTTGTTCGCTTAATTTATTAGCATCACCAATAACAGGAGAATACGCCTTCATTACCACTACATTATGATTAATTTCATCTTGTGCTTTTACAAAAATACTATTAACAAGAAGTAGAACAATAACGATATATCTAATATTATTTTTCATTTTCAACCTCCTCTTTGTTTTCTGTTTCTTTAATATTTTCTTCAGATTCGCTTATATTTGGCTTTTCTTTTTCGGGCACAACTTTATCTGGTTCAATCTCTATATTCTCATTTTCTTTAGCTGTTCCATTAATAGGTCGTTCTTCAATAATTTGAGTTTTGCTTTTCTCAACATTATCCCCAGATTTTAATAGTTCAGAAGGGGCATTTGTTTTAAGAGTATGTTGACTTTCTGATTTCTCGGGAACAACCTGCGGCAGTTCCATATTTTTTACAACAACACTATCTTTCTTATTATCATCGTCCTCCTCAAACAATTTATCATCTTTAATATCTGTATTCATATTTATTTCTATATCCTCGTCAGCAGCGTCTTCGAGTTCTTGTTCGTCAATTTCTTCCTGCTCAATATTATATACCCCTTCTTGAGCTGTTTTAACAATTCCATCGGTATTATTTTGATAATTTTTGATGATACTTTCTAGAATAGCCTTAGCCATAAAATAATCTTCTTTAGCCTTAAAAATATCTGACCAAATCATAAAACTTTTAGCAACCCAAAATTGATGCGGTGAGCCAGATGCTTTAAATGTATTTATTTGTTTGATAGCTTTATCGTAATCCTTTTTATCGTAATCAATCTTTATCATACGATAATTAGCCTCAGCTCCCTGCTCGCTTTTCGACTGATCTGCGATGAGCATAAATTCGGCATAAGCACCATCCATATCTCCTGTTTCGAAGAAAGACTTTCCAATAACATAATGCACTTCTCTTTTCAACAATTCAGACTCTTCGCTTATCATCAGCACTTTCATTGCCGACTTAATGGCCTCTGGATAATCTTTTAACCTAAATTTGGTTCTCATTAAACCAACTCTTGCAGCCGTTAAACTAGTATTATTACTAGAATTCTTTATTAACTTTGCATACAATTCTGCCGCCCGAGTATAATTACTATCGGAATAAGTGATGAAAGCAGCCTTTAACAAAGCATCTTCGGTATACTCATTTGCACTCTGAGAAATAATATAATCATAGGATTCTAAAGCGCTATCGTATTCTTTCTTCGCAAATTCACAGTCCGACTTAAAGTAATGTGCATTTAGCAAATATCTTCCTTGAGGATAATTATTAATATATTTTACAAAGCCTGGTTCCGAAGCTTCACAATTGCCTTCCATATATAAATTTTCGGCAGAAATATAGGTTAACGAATCGGCTTCAATCTTACTTACTTCTGTTTCTACAGAATTATTATTTGCGAAATTTATATAAGAATCTACATCGTTGATATCGATATAAATATTACGCATAATAAGTAAAGCTTTCTGCGCCTCATCGCTTTTAGGATAATTACTAATTAAGGTTTTAAACTTCAAAATTGCAGCATCGTCTTTATTAGCATTATAATCTAACATTCCTGCTTGTAGGAATGCTTTTGGTCGATAATCTGAACTAGGAAACTCATTAATAATTCTCGAATAATTCTCGATGGCTGCATCATTAGAATTTAAAAATTTATAAGCATTTGCCATTTCGAAGACCGCATCATCTAAGTATGCAGAGCTTGTGAATTCTTGTGTTAATTGTTGAAGTTGTTCAATTTCTTGTGGGTATTTCTTTAGCAAGCCTAAACTAAAAGACTTCTGAAATAGAGCGTAATCGACATTTCTTCTTTTTAAGACAATCGACTTATCGTAATAATCGATTGCAAAATTATAATTCTTTGAAATAAAATAACAATCTCCAACCCTATTATACGCATCTGCTATTTTAGTTAATTTTTTTGATTGAGTAAAATCGGTATATTTTCTAAACCAAACAATTGCTTTCTGATAATCGTGTAACTTAAACAAAGCATATCCCATATTATAATGCGCATCTTTAAACTCCTCGCTACCATAAGCACCAGAAGTTAATACAAAATCGTTATAATCGTTGAATGATTTTTCGTATTCTCCAATTTTATATCGAGCCTCTGCACGCCAATATTTAGCCATCGCTCTAATCTTAAGATTATATTTCGAATTGTCGATAGATTTATTGAACAAAGCAATTGCTTGTGAATATTTTGCGTCTACATAATACTCCAAAGCTCTATAATAAGTTACTTTCTGATAACTTTCTGTAATTTCTGGAGATTTGCTTCCGATTTCTTCGATTGTTTCAATAGCTAATTGATAATTTTGAGTAGAAAGGAAAACCTCGCTCAAATAATTATAAGCCTCATCATGATGTCGAGAATTAGGATATGTTTTTAAATAATCTTTAATCGCTTTAATAGCATCGTTAAAAGGAGAATAGGATAATTCGTACGATAGTTTTGCATAATTATACATCGCATCTTCTTGAACATCAGGAATAATATTTAAAGATGCTGCTTCTTGAAAAGCCATCATTGCTTTTTCTTTATTATCTAATTTCAAATAACAATCGGCCAAATGATAATAAGCATTCTGTGATAAAGAATCTTTTCGTTTTGCAATATTTTCGAAACTTTTAGACGCCAAATGATAATCGTTTGTTCGATAATAAGCGTAGGCCAATTGATATGCATCTGCACGTGTGTATTCCTTTCCTTTTTCTTTGTAAGTTAATAAATAAGGAACCGCTTGTGCAAAACGTTCTGTCTTATAATACGCCTCTCCCAAAATTCTAGAAATTTCTGGGACTCGCCTTGTACTTGTAGAGTCTAAAAGCATTGGTGCATACGAGATTATCTCTTCGTTATTATCTTGATAATAATAGATTTGTATAATATAATAAGGTACGATAGGACCAAATAAGTCGTCATCTTCGAGAGCTTTAAAGTTCTTTAATGCTGTTTCATATTTCTTATCGGCAAAAGCAATATGAGCATAAAAATATTTAGCAGGAACCGCATACTTACCTTCTCCATCTTTTATTTTAAGAAAATTCTCGCTAGCTAATTCCATCTTTTTACGCATGAAATAACTGTAACCAACTTTGAACAAATACTCCTCTTTTTGCAAGTCCAACAACTCAAACTGATCGACTTGTTTGTACCATTTTATGGCTTTTGAATAACGTTTTTTTCGATACTGAAAATTACCCATTACAAAATAAAGCTCCTTAATTCTTGGACTCTCTGGAAATTCAACTAAAAAATGAGATAATAAGAACTCGGCATCATTATTAAAAAGTTCTACAGCACATAACGCCCTGTAATAGTGAGCATCAACAATTAATTTCTTAGCTTGTTTGGTATTGTGTTCGATAAAATCTTCAAACACATCGCGCGACGATGCATACTTCTCTTTTTCGAAAAGCTCGACGCCTTTTCTATACTTATCTAACCCAGAAGTGTAATAGCTAGTTTCTTGAGCCCAAGAGAGACTAAAAAACAACAGCATTACGGCAGTGAAAATCAATCGTTTAATCATATTTTTATATATCATATGCAATTTATAAAATTAGCTTTTTATAAACGCTTTTATGTTGCTTTCGACCTAAGTAATTAACAATCTTATGTTTATTTCTATTCCTTGAATAGTCATTATTGTAAAAGATTGTATTTTAGAACTCGTTTGAAAATAACGCAGGCTTTTTATTTTTTATTGTATTTTTGTTGAAATTCAATTTTATTAAATGAAATATATATTAAAAACAAAGGGAACTGACAAAATACCCGATTATCTCCAGATAAGAGATGAGGAGTTTCAACTTATTGTTCATTGTACAGAAAGAAATGCAGCAAAAATATTCGAGAAAAATAATATTCATTTTATTAATGAAAACATTCTCGAATTTATAAAAGAGATGCCCTTCGGGAAGCTTATTAAACTTGAAGAAAAACAGTAACTAAGGGGTTTAATTTCAATAATCTTTTATCTCTAAGAAAAGAATCCTTATCTTTAAAGTTCAATTAAAAAATAGACTTAGTAATATTTACACCACTCATATCAAAAAAAATCTAATGGCAGAAGTAATTTCATTTAGCAACGCATCTATTGCAAGAGAAGACAATGTAGTATTAAGTCAAGTAAATTTTTCTATCAATGCAGGAGAATTTGTTTATCTTATTGGTGAAGTTGGCAGCGGGAAATCAAGTATTATCAAAACCTTAACTGCCGAAATACCCTTATTGCAAGGTAATGTTAAAATCCTTTCTTACTCAATGCTTAAAATTAAGAATAAAGAAATTCCTCATTTACGACGTTCTTTAGGTGTTGTATTTCAAGATTTCCAATTACTAAACGACAGAACCATATATGAAAATCTTAGATTTGTTTTAAGAGCTACTGGCTGGAAAAAGAAACAAGAGATAGACCAGCGCATTAACGAAGTTATGCAAGAAGTAGAATTACAAGATAAAATTCTAAAAATGCCTCAGCAACTTTCTGGAGGAGAACAGCAAAGAGTTGTAATTGCACGAGCCTTATTAAACAAGCCTGATATTATTTTAGCCGACGAACCAACAGGAAACTTGGATCCTGTATCGTCTGATAAGATTATGAATATCCTTATGGATCTTTCTAAAAAAGGCAAAACCATTGTTATGGCAACTCACAATTATGCTATATTAAAAAAATTCCCTTCAAGAATATTAAAATGCGAAAAAGGTCTAGTGAACCAAGTTCACGAACAAGCTATCGATTTAGACATTTAATTTCTAAGAGAAACTACCATTATTCAATATCCTGAAAACAGAGTCAATAAGGGATGATAAGAACTCATTTTTTATTAACCCTTGACAACATTTAAGAATTATTAATGAGATTATTTTATATCTACATTTTCTTACCATTCAAGAACTTTACAATAAATGCCCCTGCTACTCCTGACTCGGATTTTGCTTTCATTGCATCAAGTTTCGAATTAAAGTCACCAATATAATATTTATATAAGCTTCCAATTTTTTGATGTGTTACCTTTAAATTTCCAGAATACACCTTTTTAATATCGTCGCTAGTAGCAAGAGTCGACATGGAGCTTATTTGAATTCTATAAGTTAATTTATTGGGAGAAGTTTTGGCTTGAGTAACTCCTTTTACAGGAGCAACTGTTTTATTAGCAATCTTAACTTCTGCCACTCTAGCTTCTTCTTTTTTAGGCTCTATAACTTTTACAGCAACCGTTTCTTTTTTAACTTCTTCAACTTTGGTCGCTGGCTCTTCTTTTTTTACTTCTGCCACAGCAAGCTCTTCTTTTTCCTCCTTAACAACAGCTTCTTTTTCCTCTTCTATTTTGGTTTGCTTTTTCTGAATTTCAGTCGAACAAATATCAATATCTTTCTGAACTTTAGGTTCTTCTAATATTTTTTTATTTTTAGAAAGACCTCCTAAATATATCTGATACGATTCTACAGCTTTATCGAATTCGCCATTTGCTTGATAAGATTGTGCTAAGGCATAATCAATCTTAGGATCGACTTTAGGATCTAGTTTTTTTGCGGTTTCGAAATAAGGCATCGATTTTTCTAATTCATCAATCTTTAAATAACAAGCCCCTATCTTAAAGTTTAACAATGCATTATTAGGATTTAACTTCTGTGCTTCTCTAAGACGAGGTAAAGCTTTTTCAAAATTACCTGCAAAGAAAAAATCATCTCCTTTTTCTAAAGCTTCTACAGCTTGATTAAATTGCTCCTCTGAATCAAAATTTTTCTTTTTAAAGTCAATATTCTGAGCTTGTAAATAAACAGAAAAACTCAATGCCAAAAGTATAAATATTGCTTTCATGATATTTTTTAATTTTTATATAACATTATGATAAAAAAAGAGTAGACACTTCAGAAAAAGTTAATTGAGTTCGCTCAGATAACTTTAATAATTTCAAAATTAGTTTTAAATAACATAACTTTGCCCATTCAACAAAGCTTGTTTTAAACAATAGATTGTTGAATTATAAAAAATTGTTTCTCATATGACCGAATTATTAAACCTAAACAATCCTTTTTTTAATATTTTTGAGAAACTCCCTCAAAGTATCTTTATCATCCACAAATCTAAATTCCTTTATATCAACCCCAAAGGTCTAGATTTTTTTAATTGTCGATTAAATGATATTAAAGAAATAAATATTGAAGATTTTTTTCCTCCTGAATCTCAATTTCTTTTTAATGATAATTTCAATAATAAGAAGCTAAAAGAAAAACTAAACATAAAAATTATTGATTGTAAAAAAAAAGAGAAATGGGTTGAAATCTCTCTTATTCCAATAGATTGGAATGGTCTTAAATCCATTTTATATTCTTTTAACGATATTTCTGCCTTAAAAGAAACTGAAAAGAATTTAAAAAAGATTAAGAAAAATGCCATAGAATCTGACAAACTAAAATCATCGTTCCTCGCTAATATGAGTCATGAAATACGGACCCCATTAAATGCTATTATCGGATTCTCGCAACTTCTGTCGCAAGACGATGTGTCAACTGAAATTAGACAACGCTACTATTCACTTATTGATAATAATAGTCGACAACTTTTAGATTTAATCGACGATATTATTGATTTAACAAAGATTGAAGCTGGACAAATTAAGATCAATAAAAGCGATTTTAATGTTAACCAATTAATCAAAGAATTAAAACTAAATTTTAATAACAATCTAGATTTGTTTGAAAAAACGGAGCAACTCAGTCTGTTAACCAAAACACCAATAAACAGTGATAATATTATATTACACTCCGACAAACAAAAATTATTACAGGTCTTTAATAACTTGGTAAGTAACGCTATTAAGTTCACTCGCAAAGGACAAATTATTATTGGTTACAGAATCCTTGATTCTCAATTTTTGCAATTCTACGTCAAAGATTCAGGAATAGGCATACCAGAAGAAAAGCAAAAACTTATTTTCAACAGATTTCAACAATTAAGTTCTACACACAGCCCTATGACAAAAGGAACTGGATTAGGCTTAACCATCTCCCAAAATATAGTTCAACTACTTGGCGGTGAGCTTTCTGTGAAATCGGAGTACGGAAAAGGATCTACCTTTTTGTTTACGATTCCTTTCAAAGAAATTATTAATAAACCGATTATCGAACCGACAAAGAAAGTCCAAACTTTTATCGATTGGTCGAACAAAATTATAGTATTAGCCGAAGATGAAGAATCTAATTATTTCTTTATTCAAGAAGTATTACGCAAAACAAAAGCTCAACTTATTTGGGCTAAAGATGGACAAGAATTAATTGATATCTTGCAAAAGAACAATCATATCGATTTAATATTAATGGATATTCAAATGCCCCGAATGAACGGGTATCAAGCCATAAAAAAGATTAAAGAGCTCGGATATAACACTCCAATTATAGCTCAAACAGCCTATGCCATGATCGAAGAAAAAGAAGAAATACTCTCTTTGGGTTTCGACTCGTATATCTCTAAGCCTATACAAATAAATTTATTGATTAATACTATTTCCAACTTTATCTAAAAATATTTTACTCTTGTGAATCCAAAAGAAGCTTTTAATAAACTAGCAATACTCTGTAGCAAGAAGGAATACTGTATTTCTGATATGCAAAAGAAAATGCAATATTGGAAGCTAAATTCTAAACAAGAAACTCAAATTATTGCTCAATTAATTGACGAAAAATACATCGATGAAAAACGATTTACCGAGGCTTTTGTAAAAGATAAATTTAGGTTTAATAAATGGGGAAAATACAAAATTAGTTTCCAACTTAAACAAAAAGGCATTAATCAAGAATTAATAGAGTCTGCCTTAGAAATAATTACCGAAACTGATTATTTCGAAATAATTGAAGAATTATTAATTTCAAAAAACAAATCCATCAAAGCTCAAACAGAGTACGAACGCAGAGGTAAATTATTGCGATTTATGGCTCAACGTGGTTTCGAAATTGATGCTGTAAATATTAAGCTCGATTCATTAATTGACAAATTGTCTGATTAAGAAAACGTTATTTACAAGAACAAAAAAAGCCCTTATTCATCTTTACGACGATACTGTTTACTAAATGATTGATCTGCAACGTTAGGCATTTTCTTATATTTCCCCCAATTAGAACTCATAAAAAATTGAGAGCCCGAATTCGCCAACTTACCATTTATTAAATCTAAATACGATCGTTTATTCATAACCGATTTATATCCATACATGGCCATATCCCACATAAAATTGGAGCTACTCTCTACAGCTTTCTTACGATTATATAAAAGCAAATCGTGCAAATCAATTTTAACAGGACAAACTTCTGTACATTTACCACAAAGTGTCGATGCAAAACTTAAATGTTTAAAAACTCCAAACCCCTTATAATGAGGTGTTATTACAGAGCCAATTGGTCCACTATAAGTGCTTTCATAAGTATATCCACCAATATTTTTGTAAATTGGACAAACGTTTAAACAAGCTCCACAGCGAATACAATTTAACGCTCTACTTTGTTCTTTCTCGGCAAACAAATCGGTACGACCATTATCTAAAAGAATAACGTACATTTTCTCTGGACCAGATTCCTTTTCCGATTGTTTAGCCCCTGTAAACACTGAACTATACGAGGTAATATTTTGTCCTGTGCCATGTGCAGCTAAAATAGGCCATAAATAATGCAAATCTTTTAATTCGGGAATAATTTTTTCTATCCCTACTATTGCTATATGTATTTTGGGGAAAGCAGTTGTCATCAATCCATTCCCTTCATTCTCGGTAAGAGCTACCCCTCCAACATCTGCAACTAAAAAATTACCGCCAGTTATTCCAATATCAGCAGATGTAAATTTCTTTCTTAATTTTTCACGCACAAACTGAGTCATCTCCTCTGGTGTACTTTCCAAAGGCATATTAAATTCTTTATGAAACAATTCGGCAACATCTCTTTTCGATTTATGCATTGCTGGAGTTACAATATGATAAGGTTTTTCGCCCGCTACTTGCACAATGTACTCTCCCAAATCGGTCTCAACAACTTCAATTCCATGCGCTTCTAGAGCATCATTAAGTTCAATTTCCTCTGTAGTCATCGATTTACTTTTGACTAAGGTTTTACCCTTATGGAGATCAATAATTCTTAAAGTTTCTTTAACCGCATCTTCACTGGTTTCTGCCCAAAAAACCTGGCCTCCGTTTTTTGTAAACTGACTTTCGAATTGCAATAAATATTGATCCCAATCTTGCAAAGCTTTACGCTTTATACTTCCCACTTTCTGCTTGAGACCTTCCAAATCTGAAAATTGAGATAAGCCTTTTTCAAAAGCAATATTATATTTAGCCATATTAAAGCGAATAGTATTTCTATGTTTTAAATCGAATGATTTTTTTTCTGATGCTTTAAGAAATTCTTTTGCTTTACTCATGTCCGTTCTTTGTTGATTTACAATCATCTATTTTACCAAACTCAAAATTAGAAAGAAATAATGATTTCTTGTTTAGGAAAACTGTATTCTTTTATTCAATAAATTTTTACATATTCCCTTGGATTAAAGTATCTTTGCAGTCAATTTTATGACTCTTACCAAAAGTAAGAATCGTTTTATATATTTCTTCATGTACTATTATAGATATGGCAAATCATCATAACAAACAATCTTTTTGGCAAAAATACAGGAGTAAATATCGTTTAACTATACTCAACGACACCACTTTTGAAGAAGTATTTTGGATTCGTTTATCGCGAATGAATATTGCCTCAATTATTGGAGCTTTTAGTTTAGTTTTCGCTGCAATTATTTTTGTATTAATTGCTTATACTCCTATTCGAGAATTTATCCCAGGTTTTCCTGACGGCGAAACTCATAAAAATATCATTCA
>Ga0256842_1001926_pt1 | contig 15757 bp, 18 predicted proteins | sample 4559240metaG_FD_185973 | JGI IMG/M metagenome (GOLD analysis project Ga0256842, IMG submission 185973) | Hydrothermal vent microbial communities from Guaymas Basin, Mexico - 4559-240 | ecosystem: Environmental > Aquatic > Marine > Hydrothermal vents | place: Mexico: Guaymas Basin | collected...
GAATAATACCTGTAGATAAACCGATTGCAAAGTTAATCCCGAAGATTAACTGCCAAAACTGTGTAATTTCTTTCCACTCGGCTTTTCCCGTTTTTACGTAAATCGTTTCAAAAAATGCCACAAGAAACGACATACCGAGTGTAAACGGTACAAAGAAAAAGTGAAAAAGTGCCGTCATAGCAAACTGGGCTCTCGCCCATTCAAGCATGCTGTAATCTACCATGCTATTCCTCCTTTTTTTGTTTGTCGGCAGTGATTTTTGTCAAGTGATTTAAATAAAGTGCTTTTTGTGCATTCTTTCCTTTTACTTTCGAATTAATGGTGGGAAAGAAAAACACTTTTAGCACTACAAAAATCACAACCAACTTAATAATGATAATCAGCCAGAGCTTCTGACCGATACTTGAGAGGTTTTTAAAACCGTCAATGTAAAAAAACAGAATGCGTTTAATCATAAGCCCTCCTTCGAGGCTATAAAAATTGTATATCAAAACGTTAAAGGTGTCAATAAAATTTCACAAAAATTTAATAAAAAAAAGAGTTTTTTAGTCCAAATGTTTTAATGAATGTAAGATTTGTGTAAGAAAGCCCTAAAAAAGGGCATTTAAAGATAAAAATATCCTTTATTCTGATACTTGTACTTCTTTTATTTCGCTCTCCCATAATCCGTGTTTCGTACAGTAAGCCATTGCTGTAAGTTTGAGTTTGTTTGTGGTAGGAACGATGTAAAAATCAACTTCGATGTGCCCTTTTTGGTTTCCAAGGGTACCTGGTGTGAATGTGGCCTGTCCAAGAAGTGTTTCCCCGTTCCATAATTGAACGTATGCGATGTAATGGTCAAAATCGTCCGGATGGGTGTATTCGTTTCCGACTTTTACTTTTACTTTGAATTTTTCACCTTTTTTTGCCGTATCTTCACAGTGAATAAACGGTGAATGTCTGTCAATGTAATCTTTTTTTGCTTCTCTTTCGATTTGAGAAATGTCTTCGTATCTGTTAATTTTTGGCATTTTTGTCTCCTTTTGTTAAAATTTGCAAATTATTATAACATAAAGAGAGAAAATCTGTCTTTTTTAAAAAAGCAGGTCTGTTTTAGACAGAAAATTTTAGAATTGTAGTTAATTACGGTTGTTAGGGTTTTTAAAGTTTTTATGGTTATTTAAGTTTTGGAAGTTGTTAAGGATGTTGGGGTGTTAAAGGTTTTAAGGTAAGAGAAGTTATTTTATGTTATTTAGGCTGGTAATTTTTAGAATAAAAACAACAAAAGGATACAATGAAAAAAATTGAAATTTATACAGACGGAAGCTCACTTGGAAATCCGGGTCCCGGAGGTTGGTGTGCAATTTTAAGGTATAAAGGGTATGAAAAGATTTTACAAGGAGGAGAAAAACATACCACAAACAACAGGATGGAGCTTACTGCGGTTATAGAAGCTTTAAAAGCGCTTAAAGAACCGTGTGAAATTGATCTATATTCGGATTCAATATATGTATTAAAAGGAATTAACGAATGGCTTGAAAACTGGATTAAGAAAAATTTTAAAAATGTCAAAAATCCGGATTTGTGGGAAGAGTTTATTAATGTAAGCAAACCGCATAAAATAAATGTTAATTGGGTAAAGGGTCATTCGGGACACAAGGAAAATGAAATTTGTGATAAAATTGCAAAGCAGCAAGCAGAAAAAAGGAAAAAATAATGCTTATTTCCAGGGAAGAAATTAAAAAATATCTCTCTCAAGTTCCGCCTTTGCCTGAAAGCGCAGCGAAAGCACTTAAGTTTTTAAAAGAAGGTGATTTAAGAAAAGCAGCTCTTGAAGCCGAAAATGATTTGGTTTTAAAAAAACAGATTGAGCAGGTAGTGAATTCGGCCTATTTTTCCCTCCCGAATAAAGTGGAAGACACTGTTCAGCTGTTTACAATGATAGGGCTAGAAATGGCAAAAAGTCTTGTATACAGTTATATAGTTTCTCTTCTTGAACCTAAAAAGTGGAAAATATTTAATATAAATTTTAAAGATTTTCAGGCTCAGTTTCTTACATTTTATGAAGAATATATGATTTTGGAATTCGGCAAAGAAACATACAAAAAATATCCTGAAATAGGTGCTGTTATTCCCGTTGCGGTTTGTGTCTGTGATATGCTTTTGGGAAATAAAAAAAGAGAAGTTGAGCTGATATTGGAATCAGCGCCGTTGGAATATGGAACGCTTCTTAAACGTATGACGGGAATGACGCTTTTTGAAATAGCGGCTGAAATTGCTAAGATTTGGGAATTGGAAGATGAGAAATGTGAAATCATAAAAAAAAGTGAGTGTATAGATTGCACAAATCCGATAAGCGCATTGACACATTTTTTATTTTTTTATCTTGCAAGTAAGCCGGCATTTATGGATTTGAATTCATTGATAGAATTCAATCCTAAATGTATGGATTTAATACCAAAAACAACACAAAGGATTACAAATGAAGAATGAACTTGAAAAGAGCTTGGGGTATCAGTTTAAAAATAAAAAATTGATAACCGAGGCTCTGACACACAGAAGTTATAAAAAAGATGTAAATAACGAAAGACTGGAATTTTTAGGCGATGCGGTAATGGATTTGATAGTGGGTGAATACCTTTTTCATCTCTTTCCAAAAGCAGAAGAGGGGATACTTTCCAAATTAAGGGCTGCGCTTGTAAATGAGGATTCTTTTACAAGACTTGCCAAAAGACTTGATTTGGGGAAATTTTTATATCTCTCCCCTGCCGAAGAAAACAACAACGGGCGTGAAAAACCTTCCATTCTTTCCAGTGCCTTTGAAGCTGTCATGGGCGCTGTTTATTTGGAAGCGGGACTTGAAAAGGCCAAAGAAATTGCACTTGAGCTTTTAAGAAAAGAGTTTCCGGTTATAACGCCTGAAGAGCTGCTTAAAGATTATAAAACCACTCTTCAGGAAATTACACAGGCTCATTTTGGAGTTGTTCCGGAATACAGGCTTATAAGTGCCAGCGGTCCTGATCATAAAAAAGAGTTTGAAATCGGTGTGTTCATACAGGACAGGGAATACGCAAGGGCAAAAGGAAAAAGCAAAAAAACCGCCCAGCAGGAAGGTGCGAGACTGACGATAGAAATGCTAAAAAAAGAATTAAATTTAAATTGAGAATGGAGAATATGTTTTTTGGGGAAATAGTTAATGGTGGATGGTTGATAGAACCTTGAAACTTTAAAAACCTGATAACCATAAAAACCTAAACTAACCTTAATTACCAATAACAAATAACCAATATACTAAAGGAAAATAAGGAAAACAATGTTTAACAGTTTCGGAGAAATTTTCAGATTTACGACATTCGGAGAATCACACGGAAAAGCCATAGGTGTGGTAATAGACGGTGTTCCGGCGGGGCTTGAATTTGACGAAGTGTTTTTGCAAAGTGAGCTTGAGAGAAGAAAACCCGGAAAAAACCGGTTTGCAACCGCCAGGAAAGAGAGCGACATGGCGGAAGTCTTAAGTGGCGTATTTGAGGGGAAAACCACGGGGGCGCCTATTGGGATCGTAATTTTTAATAAGGATCAAAAAAGCAAAGACTATTCAAATATAAAAGACATTTTCCGTCCCGGGCATGCTGATTTTACATACTGGTATAAATACGGAATCAGGGACTACAGGGGCGGAGGCAGAAGCTCCGCTAGGGAAACCGCCGCAAGGGTTGCCGCGGGGGCCGTTGCCAAAATGATTCTAAATGATCTTAATATCGAAGTCAAAGCCGGAGTAATTGAAATAGGCGGTATCAGGGCTCAGGATGAAGATTATGAATACACAAAAACTTCGCCTCTTTTTGCGCTTGATAAAAATACTGAAAAAAAATGGATAGAGCTTATTGATGAAAAAAGAAACGAGCACGATTCACTGGGCGGGGCTGTAAAACTTAAAATTGAAAATTTGCCCGTGGGGCTTGGAGAGCCGGTTTATTATAAACTTGACAATGTTTTGGCCAGTGCGATGCTTAGCATTAACGCCGTCAAAGGAATCTATATAGGAAATAAAGACGCCCATAAACTTACGGGTTCTAAAAACAATGACGAAATTAGCAAAGAAGGCTTTTTAAGCAATAATTCGGGCGGGGTGCTCGGAGGTATCAGCAACGGTGAAAGCGTTGAAGTCGAAATATATTTCAAACCGACCCCATCTATTTTTAAAAAACAAAAAACGGTCGATATTTATGGAAATGAGGTTGAAGTTGATTTAAAAGGAAGGCATGATCCGATTGTGGCTATAAGGGGAAGTGTGGTTGTTGAAGCTATGGCGGCCTGTGTAATTGCTGATATGCTAATGTTTAATATGACAAGAAAAATGGAATTTTTGAAAAAAATATATCAATAAATATGAACGGTAAGCCAAATCGCCGTTTTTTTAGTTTTAATAAGGGTATGGGGAGTGTTGGCTGCAATAAAAATCCAATCGCCCGCTTTTAATTTTTTGACAATTCCGTTTATTTCTATTTTTGCGCATCCTTTAAGAAGTACTACAAATTCATCTTCCTTCTGGCAAAATGTTTGAGGGGTTTTAAGGGTGTTTGAGATTATTTTTTTGATTTCAATATTTTTATGTTTTAAAAGCGTTCTGAAAATTTCGCTGTCAATATCCGGAAGTGAGGAGATTTCAAAAAGATTTTCATTTTGCATTCAGTTTCCTTGCTAAAGCCCAGAATTTTTTAAGGGCTTTTTTTTCTCTCCATCCGATTTTGTAGTAAATAATATTATCAAGGTAATCTCTGGCTTCTTTTACGGAAATTCCGGTTTTGTCGGCATATTTTTTAAGGGTTGAGTAGGGGATTTTCTGTTTTTTTGAGAGAAATTCGTTAATAAGCTTTTGGTAATCTTTATCGTGTCTGTTGGAGCAAAAAAGTGCGAAAACAAAAGGCAGGTTGTATTTTTGATACCACATTTCGGCCAAATCGATACAGTTTTTTTCTTTTAGGGCTTTGTCGCCTATTACCACCCTGCCTTTTATGTTTAACACTTTCGCCAAAACGTTGGATGTTGCGGATTCTTCGTCATCTCCATAGCCCGGGCAGGCTAAAACGCTTTTTACTTTTCTTTTAGCCGCAATGCCAGCATTGAAACATTTTCGGTTTTCGGCTTTAATGGATGAAATAAAAGCCGCATCTATTATGCCTTTCTCGAACCATTTATTTACTTGTGCCGGATATGATTTTTTTATTTTTATGTTTTTTCTTTTCAAAAATTGATAAAATGGCAAAAGGTTTAAGTAATGAATATGACCTATAAACATATCAGCCTTTTTTAGCTAAAATTTTAGCATAAAACCAGTGAGTTGATATGTCAAAAAGGAGTTTTTATGGTTAAAGTTGAATTTTTAGGACCGATTAATAAAGAAGCTGTAGAAATAGATGTAAAAAATTTGAAAGAATTAAAAGAGATTCTTTCAAAAGATGAAATATTGAAAGAATGGCTTAAAAATTCTGCCGTTGCGGTAAATGATAAACTGGTAAATTCCCTTGATGTTGAATTAAAAGAGGGTGACGTTGTTGCCATATTGCCGCCTGTATGCGGGGGATAATGTTTAATAGTGAATAGTAAATGGAAAATAAAAAAACGGAGGTAAATATGTTGGAAATATTTAAGGGCGGTGTGCCGGTAATTCCTACACTTGAGAGATGGTATGAAGAGTTTAAACTTGAAGGTTACGGTGCGATGATACCGTTTATCGGAATAGTAAGACCCGATAACGGAATTGAGGGACTGAGTTTTGATTTGTATCTTCCGATGCTTAACGAATGGTTCAAAAAGTGGCAAAATCTTAATGACTGTAAAATTACAATGGCTCACAGTTACGGAGATGTAATGGTGGGTGAGACCAGCTTTTTATGCGCGGTATTTACAAAACACAGACGTGAAGGGTTTAAATATCTTGAAGAATTTGTGGAAGATTTTAAGGCAAATGCGCCGATTTGGAAATATGATTTGAAAGACGGGAAAAGAATATTTGCAAGCGACAGGGCAAAAGAACTTCCGGGGGCGGGAATACTTAATTAACGGAGAATGGAAAATTGAGAAAGCGGGGTCCCCGAAAAGTCGTAAGACTTTTGGGGTGTAAAGGTAAAAACTTTAATAACTTAAAATATACCAATAACAAATATACCAATTTTGTTTTGATCTTATAAAAGGAGAGATTATGGCACATATAAGTTTTGAAGAATCTATAAAGATTTTAAACGATAATTTGCCGCAGTGTAAATCAAGTGAGAGGGTTTTTTTAGAAAACGCACTAAACAGGGTATTGGCCGTAGATATAAAAGCAAAATATGACAATCCGTATATGCCTACCGCTTCAATGGACGGATATGCCATCAGATACGAGGATATTGATAAAGAAATTAAAATTATCGGAAAAAATCCTGCCGGAAGTTTTGAATATGACAAAATCGCTAAAGGGGAAGCCGTTAAAACATTTACCGGAAGTTTTATGCCTCAAAACAGCGACACTCTTGTGCCTATAGAAAATGTTGAGGTTGAGGCGGACAGATTAATAATTAAAGAAAAAGTTGAAAAAGGATTTTCCGTAAGACCGGTTGGGGAAGATTTTAAAAAAGGCGAAGTTCTTCTTAAAAAAGGGACACTGATAAGAGCCGGGGAAATAGGCGTTTTGGCAAGTCTTGGGATTCCGGTTGTAAGTGTTGTAAAAAAACCCGTTATATCGGTTTTGGCTACCGGTGAAGAGGTGGTTGATTTGGATGAAGAATATAAAATGGGGCAGATTAGAAGTTCAAACAATTATACATTAACCGCACTTGGCAGAAGTTTAGGGTATGAAACGCATAATTTAGGAATAGCGGGAGACAATAAAGAAGCAATAAAATCAAAAATAACCTCTGCGTTAAAAAACAGCGATATCGTAGTAACAACCGGAGGGGTGAGCGTAGGGGATTTTGATTTTGTAAAAGAGATTACCGGAGAGTTTGACGTACTGTTTCACGGGGTAAATATTAAACCGGGACAGTGGATAATGGTCGCCCGCGCCCATGAAAAGTATATAGTTTCGCTTCCGGGATTCCCGTACAGCAGTTTTGTTACATTTTTATTATATGTTGTGCCTATTGCCGATGCGTTTGAAAATAAGAAATCTTTAAAAACAATTGAAGCAAAATTAAGGGACGGTTTTGTTAAAAAGTTCAAAAAAACCCAGTTTGTAGCCGTTAATCTCAGATTCGAAAACGGTGAATATGTAGTTGATACCAGAGGTAAGAAACAGGGAAGCAGCGGAATTTTAACCAACCTAATCGGAAATGAAGCATTAATGATGCTTGAGGAGGGATTGTATGCACTGGATGCCGGAGAAAAAGTAAAAGTGATAATTTATTAAATTTTAGCTTTATTAACTCAAGTATATTGACAAATTGATGTTTATGTAATATAATTATAAAAAACTTAAGGAGAGGGAAATGTCAAGAGTAGTAGGATTTAAAAAAATTGAAGCGGTTTTCAAAAAAGCTGCAAGTTTAGAACTTGATAAATCGAAGGCTGATAGAATTTTAGATATTGTGGAGAAAAAATTTCACGATTTATTGTTAGTGGCTGTTGAAAAAACGGGATATAACGGAAGAGATATCATAATGCCGGCCGATATGCCTCTTACAAGAGGGTTTGAAGAGAGTATCAGAGAATTTAAAAAACTTGAAGAAGAAGTGGATTTAAAAGATGTGCTTTTATATTTAGAACAGATTCCGCCTTTGAAATATCCGGTTTCAAAAGAATTGGAAGAACTCTTACCTGAGTATATCGGGGCTTTGATGCTGATAGTGGCAAGAGTTCTTAAACAGCTAGGAGCACATAAAAAACCAAGCAGCGAAGATATTGAAAAAGCCGGGAAAATATTAGACCTTACTTTATAACAGGTCTTTTTCCTGTTTAAAACAGAATATAAAATTGCAACAGGAAAGTGACAGACACTTAATTTAAATAATATTTTTTCTCATTTGCTTTATGAATAATACTTGATTATTAAATTACCTCAACGACTTCAAAAACCAATTATCAATATACTACAAATGCTATAATTCCATTAAAAAGGCTGATGATGGATATTAGAACCCCTGCGTATGTTATCGAAGAAAATCTTCTGGAAAAAAATTTAAAAATTTTAGATAAGGTTCAAAAAGAAGCTAATTGCAAAATTTTGGTGGCTCTTAAAGGTTATGCTACGTGGTCTACGTTTGATATGCTTGAAAAATATCTCTCAGGTGCTACTGCCAGCGGACTTTGGGAGGCAAGATTAGCTCATATGAAGCCCTGGGAGGTGCATACATACTGCCCGGCTTTTAAAGAAGACGAAATAGATGAGGTTGCCGATATTTCACACACGGTAGTATTTAACAGTTTCAATCAGCTTGAGAGATTTGAAGAGAGGGTAAAAAACAAATCGTTAATTGGACTTAGGGTAAATCCGGGAGTGTCAAGCTCTCCGGTGCCGCTATACGATCCTTGTGCGCCGTTCAGCCGTCTTGGCATTACAAAAGAAAACTTCAAAGCCGATAAACTTTCCAATGTCAGCGGTTTACATTTTCACGCCCTTTGCGAACAGCTTGACAGCGCACTTGAAAAAACACTTGAAGGGTTTGAGAAGAGATTTGGCGAATATCTTAAAGACATGGAATGGGTGAATTTCGGAGGAGGACATCATATTACAAGGGAAGGTTATAATGTCGATAATTTAATTAAAATGATTAAGAAATTTAGAAATAGATATCCGAATATAAAAGATGTTTATTTGGAGCCCGGGGAAGCGGTTGGACTGAATGTCGGGTATCTGGTAGCCGAAGTGCTTGATATTATTGATAACGGTATGAAAATAGCCATTCTTGACACATCCGCCGAAGCACATATGCCCGACGTCCTTGCCATGCCTTACAGACCCGTGGTAAGAGGTGCGGGCGAGCCTGGTAAAAAAAAATATACTTACAGGCTCGGCGGGGTTACCTGTCTTGCCGGGGATGTGATAGGGGATTACAGTTTTGATGAGCCTTTAAAAATAGGGGATAAGGTGATATTTGAAGATATGGCGATATATACAATGGTAAAAAATACCGCTTTTAACGGAATAAAACTGCCGGATATTGTTATAAAAAGAAAAGACGGCTCAATATACAGGGCAAGAGAATTTCATTATGAGGATTTTAAAAACAGGCTGAGTTAGGGAAGTGAAAAAGGGTGAAAAAAAGTGAAAAATGGTGAAATGGGTTAAACGGGTGAAAGATGGTATTTAAATTCTCAATTCAATTGATATACATTTGGTATAATACCGCGAAAAAAGGCATATGTTTTGGCAAAAAATCTGATAATAGTGGAATCACCGGCGAAAGCCAGGACGATAAAAAATTTTTTGGGAAAAGATTATGAAGTTGTTGCAAGTAAAGGGCATATAAGGGATTTGCCGAAAACTTCGTTCGGCATTAAAATAGAAGAAGATAAATTTATTCCCCAATACAGAGTTACATCTGATCATCAGCCCATAGCAAAAGAACTGAAAGAAAAAGCAAAAAAAGCAAAAACCGTTTATATAGCAACGGATGAAGACCGTGAAGGTGAAGCCATAGGATACCATATAGCGCATGTAATAGGCAAAAAACCCGAAGAACTTCCCAGAATCGTGTTTCATGAAATTACCAAAACGGCAATTAAAAAAGCACTTGAAAATCCGAGAACCATCGATTTAAACAGAGTAAACGCCCAGCAGGCAAGAAGGCTTCTTGACAGAATTGTGGGGTATAAACTCTCCCCGCTCCTCAATAAAAAAATCCAAAAAGGTCTTAGTGCGGGAAGAGTACAAAGTTCGGCGCTTAAGCTTGTAGTTGATAGAGAAAGGGAAATAAAGGCATTTAAACCCAAAGAATACTGGAGTATAGAGGGTATATTTAAACAGATTGAAGGAAGTTTAATTAAATATAACGGTAAAAAGCTTGATAAATTTGATATTCCAACAAAAGAGCAGGCACAGAAAATCGTAAATGAACTAAAACCGCTCGAATACAGTGTAAGAGAAATCGAAACAAAAACCACTACCGTTAAATCACCCGCACCTTTTATGACATCTACCCTTCAGCAGGTTGCAAGCAGTGAGCTAGGCTTTAGCCCCCGAAAAACCATGCAGATTGCACAAAAACTTTACGAAGGGGTTAAAACGCCTGTGGGCGAGACGGGTATTATCACTTATATGAGGACGGACAGTTTAAATATCGCAACAGAAGCTCAGGATGCGGCGGTTGAATTTATTAAACAAAACATCGGCGAAGAATATGTGCAAGCCAAAACATATCAAACCAAAAGCCAGGGCGCTCAGGAAGCGCATGAAGCAATAAGACCCGTGGATGTGAGACTGACGCCTGATGATTTGAAAAATTACCTAAAACCTGATGAATTAAAATTATATACGTTAATTTATAACAGATTCCTGGCAAGCCAGATGAAAGACGCGAAATTTGAAACTCAAAACATTTATATCTCAAACGAGAGGGGTGAATTTAAAATAAGCGGCAGAAAACTCGTATTTGACGGATTTTACAAAGTTTACGGCAAACCTAGCGCAAATACTTTGCTGCCGGAATTTAAAAAGGGAGAGATTTTAAAACCCGAGGATGTCAAGGCGACGCAACACTTCACAAAACCGCCTGAGAGATACACGGAAGCAAGTCTGATTAAAAAACTGGAGAGTCTCGGAATCGGAAGGCCTTCTACCTATGCGCCGACTATTACGCTTCTCCAAAACAGAAATTATGTTGAAGTCAAAGATAAAAAACTTCATCCAACCGAAATAGCGTTTAACGTTATTGAAACGCTTGAGAAACATTTTCCGGATATCGTGGATGCGAATTTTACGGCAAATATGGAAGAAATGCTTGACGAGGTGGCAGAGGCGAAAAAAGACTGGCAGGAAGTTTTGAGGGATTTTTACAATCCGTTTATGGAACTTATAGATAAAGGATATAAGGAAATTCCTTCACAGAAAATCGCCAAACCTATTGATGAGACGTGTCCGATGTGCGGCGCGCCTCTTGTGATAAGAAAAGGGAGATTCGGTGAATTTATAGCATGTAGCGCTTATCCGAAATGTAAATATACGCGCCCTCTGGAAGAAAAAGAAGAAAAAAAAGCCGATGTCAAATGTGACAAATGCGGTGCGGATATGGTTATAAAAAGAGGAAAAAGCGGTGAATTTCTGGCATGCAGCAATTATCCAGAATGCAAAAATACAAAACCGCTAAACGCTCCTGAGGTGCTTGACGATGTGAAATGTCCCGAATGCGGCGGTGATATTGTAAAAAGAAAGTCCAGAAGAGGCGAGTTTTACGGATGTGCGAATTACCCTAAATGCACTTTTATTTCAAAATACAGACCCGTTAATAAAAAATGCCCCGAATGCGGGTATTTGATGGCAGAGCGCACATACAGGAAAAAAGAAATTTACGAATGTATTAAATGTAAACACAGAATTGATAAAAGTGAAAAATGAAAAATTAAGGATGAATTTTGAAAATAGGAATAATGTCTGATACACATAAAAAAGCCGGGCGTGCTAAAAAGGCTATAGATTTACTTTTAAATGAGGGTGTGGAGTTTATTTTACATGCGGGGGATGTGGTAGAAGAAGAAGTGCTTGAATATCTTGAAGCTTCACCCGTAAGATATGCGGCGGTTCTTGGAAACAACGATTTTCATCTTTATAAGGTAATTGACAAATACAACCTTACCACAGAGCCGCATTATTTCAAACTTGCCGGTAAAACGTGGAAGCTTATGCATTACCCCAAATATATGTTTCCTTTGGATACGGACATAATAATTTACGGTCATACGCACGATGTGGATATAACCTTTAACGGTAAAAATTTAATACTCAATCCAGGCGAAGTGTGTGCGAGGGATCATGGGTTTTCTACGTGTATGACGCTTGATATTACGGATGAGAAATATATTGTTACGCTTTTTTACAGGAGGATTAAAACAAAAGAATGGAAAACAAAGGTAAAAGAATTTTTTTTTAATTGAGAATGGAGAAATGAGAATTGATAATTAAAAACTTTAATAACCTTAACAACTCTAACAACCTCAAAAACCTTAATAACCAATACACAAATATACCAGTAACAAATTACAATGTTACGTATATTTTGTTTTCGGCTTTTATAAAAGGAACGTAAATGAAAAAAATATATTTATGTGCTATAAGCAACATAAGAAGCGGCGCATGTAATGAAGACTGCAGATTCTGTACTCAAAGTGTAAAATGGGGGGCGGAGATTACCCGTTATAAGGAAAAAAGTATCGAAACTATCGTTAATGAAGCAAAACTTGCCAAAAAAAACAGAGCCGCAGGGTTTTGTCTTGTAACCAGCGGAAAAGGACTTGATGAAAAAACGCTCGAATATGTTTGCCGTGCGGCTAGAGCGGTAAAAAAAGAAGTGGATATTACACTCATAGCATGTAACGGAACGGCAGATAAAGAATCTTTAAAAGAGCTTAAAAACGCGGGTGTAAAAATATATAACCACAATCTTGAAACAAGCCGTGAATATTATCCGAAAATATGCTCGACCCATACTTGGGATGAGAGGTTTGAAACATGCGAAAACATTAAAGCCGTGGGACTTCGCCTCTGCTGCGGGGGCATCTTCGGGATGGGCGAAGGCGAAGAAGATATACAAAGTTTGATAAATTCGCTTAAAAAATTAAAGCCCGAAGGGATTCCGCTTAATTTTTTTATTGAAAACCCTAAACTCCCTTTAAAAGCCACACATAATAAAGAATTTGCCCTTAATATAGTAAAAAGATTTGCCAAAGAATTTCAAAATTCCATCATAATGCTTGCAGGGGGCAGGGAAATAGTATTCGGCGATAAATGGACCCAGGCGCTAAAAGCCGGGGCAAATTCGATTGTAATAGGGGATTATTTAACTACAAAAGGCGAAAAACCAGACAAGGATTTGGAAATTTTAATTAATGAAGGGTTTAAAATAGCAAATGAGTGCTGAATTACTTATAATATCCCTTTCAATTATACTGTTGATATCTCCGTTTTTGAGTAATATTCTAAAACTTCCCATATCTATGGTTGAAATTACACTCGGAGCGATATTCAGTGCACTCGGATTTATTCATCATAACGAAATGTTTAATCTGCTGGCTGAGGTGGGATTTTTGTATTTGATGCTTCTTGCGGGAATGGAAGTTAATTTAAAAGAACTTTTGAAAATGGAAAAATCTATTTTTAAAAAAGGATTTTTATTTTTAATAATTTTGAATGTTTTAAGTTTGCTGTTTGTTTTTATTTTTGGGTTTTCAAAGGTGTTTTTGGTAATTATGCCTCTTATTTCAATAGGCCTTATGATATCGATACAACAGGAAATCGGTAAAAAAGAATGGCTGGATTTGGCCATGAAAATAGGGGTGTTGGGCGAGCTTATATCCATTTTGCTTTTAACGGTTGTAAGCGGATATTTTGAGTTTGGATTTGATAAGAAACTTTTGTTTAATATCGGGATTTTGTTTCTGTTTTTAGCGTTTTTGGCAGTTGTTTTTTTTCTTGTAAGAGCTCTTTTTTGGTGGTTTCCAAAACTCAAACATTACCTTATGCCCGGGGTTGATAAGTATCATCAGGATGTAAGAATCGCTATTAGTTTCTTTTTTATCATGATTGCTTTTTTAATGAAAATACATCTTGATGTGGTTTTGGGGGCATTTGTGGTAGGGGTGTTTATTACAACGTTTTTTGAGCATAATAAAGATTTGGAACATAAGCTTGCCCCTTTTGGGTTTGGATTTTTAATTACGATATTTTTTGTACATGTGGGAAGTTCTTTGAATTTGTCACTGATATCGGTTAATATGATAAGGGATTCATTGATGATTGTGGCGATAATGATAGCAATCAGGGTTTTGGCGTCGGCTGTTTTTTATTTTACTCTCGGATTAAAAAAAATGATTCTTTTTGCACTTTCGCTTTCAATGCCGCTTACATTGCTGATAGCAACAGCAACGCTTGCGCATCAGAACGGGACAATAAGCGATTACTGGTTTAACGTTTTAGTATTTACGGCGGTTCTTGAAGTAATAGTGGTAATGATTAGTGTAAAAATTTTGGAAAAGTCTTCACAGCTTCACAACCCTTCTACTTAACTACTTAATTAATGTTATAATTTCACCAAAAAGGATACAGATGGTAGTTACCAGATTTGCGCCCTCTCCTACGGGATATCTTCATATAGGAGGTCTTAGAACCGCTCTGTTTAACTGGCTCTGGGCTAAAAAAAACAAAGGAAAATTCAGACTCAGAATAGAAGATACCGACCTTAGCAGAAACAAACAGGAAGCTGTCGATGCGATACTCGAAGCGTTTAACTGGACAGGGCTTCACTGGGATGATGAGGTTGTGTTTCAAAGTGAGAGATTCGATATTTATAAAAAATACATAAACGATTTGTTAGAAAAAGGCATGGCTTATAAATGCTATCTCACAAAAGAAGAGCTTGAAGCAATAAGAGAAGCCAGAATGAAAGGCGAAGAGCCTCCGATTGATATCAGAAAATACAGGGATTTTGAAGGGGAGCTTGACAAACCTTATGTAATAAGATTTAAAGCGCCCTTAAGCGGAAAAGTGGGATTTGAAGACGGTGTGAAAGGAAAAGCCGAAATTGATGCTTCTCAGGTTGAAGATTTTGTAATAGCAAGAAGCGATGGGACTCCTACTTATAACTTTGTTGTGGTAATAGACGACCATGAAATGGGAATGACGGATATTATAAGAGGAGATGACCATTTTACCAATACGTTTAAACAGGTGCTTGTATATAAAGCATTCGGATGGGATGTGCCGAAATTCTACCACGTGCCTATGATCCATAACGAAAAAGGCTCTAAAATGAGCAAACGCGACGGTGCGGTTGATGTAATGGAATATAAAAGAGAAGGATACCTTCCCGAAGCGCTTTTAAACTTTTTAGTCAGACTCGGATGGAGTTACGGCGATCAGGAAATATTTTCAATTGAAGAGATGATTAATCTGTTCGACCCAAAAGACATCAACAAGGCGCCAAGCCGTTACAATAAAGAAAAACTTGAGTGGCTGAACCAGCACTATATTAAAAATTCACCCAATGAAAGAATAGAAAAGCTTTTAAGGGATGATTTCGGTGTTGATATAATTGAGCATGACAGAAAAGAAATTTTAATAGACGAGCTTAAAGAGAGGGTAAAAACCCTTAAAGAAATGGCCAAAAAGATTAAAAAGATTTTATCCGAGCCTCAGGAATACAATGAAAAAGCCGTTAAAAAATTCTTAAAAGACGAAGTAATTGCGAATCTCAGGGAATTTTTGGTGTTTTTAAACGATAAAAACCCTAAACTTCCGCCTGAATGGCATGACGTAATGCATGAATTTTTAGAGCTTAAAGGTATTAAACCCAAATTCCTAATGCCGCCTTTACGTATTGCAATGGTCGGTGATACTAAAGGAATTGATTTAGCCGCAATGCTCAGCATTCTCGGTAAAGAGGAAGTTAAAAAAAGAATCTCTTCGCTTCTTGCAAAATTCGAGGTTTTCTAAACCTCTTTTTTTTAGCATAGAAAAAACTCCGAGACCGCTTCATACTTTGTGTAAACCATAAAAGTCATTTTAAATAAGGTTCCAGTCTGTTTTCAAAAATTATAGCAAATTGAGAGATGATTTCAGCCCAATTTGAAATGGATTTTTGCCATTTTT
>Ga0256842_1001927_pt1 | contig 15749 bp, 13 predicted proteins | sample 4559240metaG_FD_185973 | JGI IMG/M metagenome (GOLD analysis project Ga0256842, IMG submission 185973) | Hydrothermal vent microbial communities from Guaymas Basin, Mexico - 4559-240 | ecosystem: Environmental > Aquatic > Marine > Hydrothermal vents | place: Mexico: Guaymas Basin | collected...
CGGGAAATTTTCGTATGTTTTATCAGGGGCTACGTCATACTTAAAAAAAAGCTCTTATGAAGAGATTGAGGTTGAGATTAACAAGAAAAGATACAGGGCTCTTTGGGTGATAGCATCCAATGCAGAAAGGTATGCCGGCAGTTTTCGGATATCGAGGAGCATTAATATATTTCACAAGACTATGGATATTTCTGTTTTTAAATCGGCTAACAGATTCTTATCTCTACCTTTCTACAACCTGTTTCTATTTAGTGGTATGCACAGTTTTTCAAGGCGAATTCAGCATATTAAAACAGATAGAATGAAAATAATTACAAAAAATATACCTATTCAGATAGACGGTGATTTTTATGGATATTCTCCCTGTGAAATCTCGATTTTAGAAAAACCTATCAATATTATTGTGCCGTGAATGTAAGAGATGATATAAAAGTTTTTGATTATATCAACCTTTCTTATTATGTTTTTATGATTATGCTTATAATCTATAATTACAATACCGTGCAAGAGCCGTTATTGTTAATAACGGGATATGCGACTATTATACTATCTGTTTTATATATTACGAGAATAAAAAAATATAACGGAATTGCACTTGTTGTAAGGTACTTCTACCCTTTGGTTTTTATAGGGTTTGTGTTTGAGTCCTTAGGTTTTATTGTGCCGTTTATAAACCCTCACAACAAGGACTATATTTTAATAGGTTGGGATAGGGCTATATTTGGAAATAATGTGGCTGATATTTTGGGTTTCTTGAATGTAAAAGGGGTAATTGACTATCTTCAAATATCGTATCTTGCCTATTATTTTTTGCCACTATACCTTGTATATTATCTCTATAAAAGAAAAAAGATAAAATTATTGAATTATGCACTTTTTGCGCTTTCTTTAGGGTATTATATATCTTACATAGGATACATACTGTTGCCGGCAATAGGTCCGCGATATGCTTTAGAGTCCTTAAATGCCCATCCATTAAACGGCACTATTCTTTATCAACATATATCGGTGCTTTTAAATTCATTAGAGCATATAAAGCAGGATTGTTTTCCGAGCGGACATGTAGAGCTTTCACTGCTTGTGCTTTTGATTTTTAAGGATATTGACAAAAAGAGAGCGCTTATAATTTTGCCCATAGTTTTGTCTTTGACTCTTGCAACAATGACGCTTAGGTATCATTACGGGGTGGATGTAGTGGCAGGAACCGTTGTGGCATTTGTTGTGTATTATTTTTCTAAATATATCTATTTTAAGGGGAAGCGGATAGCATAGCTTATCCGATTTTTATCAATACTATTCCTACAATAATAAATAAACTTGCAATAAAACGCATGGTTCCGTAACGCTCTTTCAAGATAAAGCTTCCTATTAATACTCCAAAAAGAGAACTTACTTGCCGTGCTCCGGCAGTTGCACTTATTGAAGTTGTCTGCATTGCATATCTGTATGACAAGAACGATAGAGTGAGCAGTGTTGCGCCGATTATGACTTTAAACGGTATATTTTTATAACATTGTAATATCTGTTTTCTTAGATTTCTTTTTAAAAATATGTTGATACTCATATAGATAAACATAAAAATGATTACCCAATATGTGTATAGAAAAAATTTATTACCCTCTACTCCTATTTTGTCTATTACCGCACCAAATGAGTATATAAATCCGGCAAAAGCTGCGTATCGTATATGTTTCTTGGAAAAATCAAATTTGCTGAATCTGAATTGCCTCAAAGATGTGTTAAGCTGTATAATATAGGCTCCAAACATTGCCACCAATATACCTGTAAATGTTATCGCTGATATTCTTTCTCCTATAATAAAATAGGCGAGAAACGGTATGTATATGGGACCTGTTATGCTTAATGGGTAAACCAAAGATAAATCTCCTTCACTTAACGAATAGGCTTTGCCTGTGTATATTTGATATAATGTGAAAAAGAAAGCCGAAATAACGGATAAAAGCACTATTTTGCCTGTAGGATAAATATACTGTGTGCCGTTTGCCATACCTATAACTGTCATAAATACAATGGAAATGGAAAATATAGACCACAAAAAGATAGTTTTGTTGTCGCTTTGCTTAAATAAAAAATTGTAGGATGAGTGCATAAAGGCTGAAAATATAATTAAAAATAAGGATAGATATGTCATTTAAATTGGTCTTTTTACAGCAGGTTCACTTTTGCTGATTCAAAGCTGTTTTCGTTAAACAAGGAAAGGTTGTCAAAGAACTCTATCTGAAAATGACCAAGACCCTTTGCGTTTTTGCTTGCAATTTCACCCGATATGCCGACCATAGTTGCAGCGGCTGTGCAGGCTGTTAGAAAGTTGTTTCCAACCGCCATAAATGCTCCCATAACGGATGTTGAGATACACCCTGAGCCGGTTATTTTTGTGAGCATTATATTGCCATTTTTAACACCGTATGTTGTTTTTGAGTCGGTTATGATGTCTTCTTTTCCGCTTGCACAAACTATGCAGTTGTGTTTCTGAGATAGCAGGCAGGAGAGCTCTTTGATTTGGAGAATATTATCTTCTGCAGAATCCACGCCTTTTGTTTTTGCTGAATAACCTGAAAGGTTTGCTATTTCAGATGCATTGCCACGAATAGCGTTAATCTTAAAATTGTTGAGTATCTCTTTTGCCGCTTCATTTCTATAAGCGGTTGCCCCAACCCCAACAGGGTCAAAAATAACGGGAATAGATAGCCTGTTTGCTGTTTCTATCGCAGTAAATGAAGTTTCCATAAACTCTCTTGTCAAAGTTCCTATGTTGATAACAAGTGCATTTGATATTGCCGTCATATCTTTTATTTCATCCTTTTCGTATGCCATTACAGGGGATGCTCCTATTGCCAAAAGCGCATTTGCGGTAATATTGGTAGCAACCACATTTGTTATGTTTAAGATTAACGGATTTTTTTCCTTTAGTAGCCTTAAATTGTTCCTAAAACTGTTTATCATTTTATATTCACTCCTTTTCTTAACTCACACTTAAACTTTATAGTATTATATTTTATATCAAAGAAATTGCAATGAAATTGTCGGTTTTTGTTAGGGGCTTATATTCACATTAAAGGCTCAATAAAAATATTTAAGGTGAGAAATTAGTTGCAATTGCAACAGAATTGTTATATATAAGATGCGGAAAAATAAAAAAGGAGGGAAATTATGAATCAAAAAAAAGATCCTCTTGGAAAGTATATATCTACGATATATCGTCATTCTATGATGTATGCCAACGACTGTTTGAAGCCCTTTAATATGAGCGCAGGTCAATTGAGTTTTTTGTTGGTACTGTTTGAGCATAATGGAATAACTCAGGAGTGGCTTTCTAAATATTTAAGTATAGACAAAAGCACAACTGCAAAAGCAATTAAATTATTAGAGCAAAACGGCTACATAACAAAAAAAATATCAAAACAGGATAAAAGGGCTTACAATGTTTATTTCACGGATAAGGCTGCTTTAATTAGAGAACAGATAAGAAAACTGGCATTTAAAGGGGATAACGATATTTTACTGAAGGGTTTTAGCGATAAAGAAAAAGAAGCTGCATATGATATGTTAAAAAGAATGGCTCAAAATGCCGGTACCTATAAGGTGTAAATAATGGAAAATAAGAAAATTGCAGATAAAAAAGGTAAAAAGAAGTTTGTTGTTTTAGCTTTAGTTCTTCTTGTTTTGATTGTGACGATATATTTTTTTATACAATACAAGGAAACTCATATCTCAACAGACGATGCGTATGTGACAAATAATATATTTTGGGTTAATCCAAAAGCGTCCGGAAATGTAGTTAAGGTCTTTGTGGATGATAATCAATATGTCAAAAAGGGTGATATTATAGCATTGATAGATGAAAAACCTTATAAAGTTGCACTTGCTCAGGCAAAAGCCCAATTAAAATTAGCGCAGGCAAAAGAAAAAGAATCTCAGGCTGCACTAAAATCTCAAAAATCCGAGATTGATTTAGTTAAGGCAAAATTAGATAAGGCTTTGTGGGATTTTAATAGAGCTAAAAAGCTGATGAAGATGGAATCCATATCAAAAGACAGATATGAACAGTATATGACGAACTACAATGTTTTGAAATTTACACTAAAATCTCAAGAGGATGTTTTATCTCAGATGAGGGCCTCTTTATTAAGTGCCCAAAAAAATATAGATGCTGCCAAAGCAGGTGTCGAAATGGCTAAGCTAAACCTGCTATACACAAAAATAAAATCTCCGACTGACGGACTTATAACTGAAAAAAGTGTGGAGGTCGGTAAGTTTGCATCCCCTTCTGTACCGGTGTGCGCCGTTGTGCCGAACAAAGATGCGTGGATTGTTGCAAACTATAAAGAGAAGCAGATAGAAAAAATGCACAAGGGGCAGAAAGTGAAAATTAAAATAGATGCATACCCCGGCAAATCCTTTGAAGGAAGGATAGAGAGTATGCAATTTGGTACGGGAGAAGTTTTTTCTCTATTTCCTCCCCAAAATGCGTCAGGTAACTGGATAAAGGTTACACAAAGGATTCCTGTAAAAATTGTATTTAATAAACCCCCGCAAGTGCCGTTAAGGGTTGGTATGTCGGTTGACACAACTGTTTTAATTAAAAAATAATGAACCGGGTTAAAGGGATAAATAAGTGGGTTATAGCGTTAAGTGTAATGCTACCCACTATTATGGAAATTGTTGATACAACCATAGTTAATGTTTCACTCCCCCATATACGGGGTAGCTTAAGTGTAGGTTTAGACGAATCAACATGGATTCTAACGTCTTATCTTGTTTCAAATGCCATAATAATACCCATAACAGGATGGCTTGGAAATACATTCGGCAGGAAAAGATACCTTATGTTTTCAATATTTGCTTTTACAGTTATGTCTTTTTTATGCGGATATGCTGATTCCTTTTATATGCTTGTAGCTTTTCGTTTTTTACAGGGTATTGCAGGAGGGGGTCTTCAACCTATTTCTCAGGCAATTTTGCTTGAGTCATTTCCAAAGGAGCAAAGAGGGTTGGCTATGGCTGTTTTTGGTATGGGTGTTGTAGTTGGACCTGTTCTTGGGCCTGTTTTTGGAGGATGGATAACGGATAATTGGGGATGGAGGTGGATTTTTTACATTAACATACCGGTGGGCATACTCTCATTTATTATGATAAATATGTTTGTATTTGATCCGGATTATATAAGTAACAGCAAAAAAACTAAAATAGATTATGTGGGTTTGTCTTTGCTTACCGTTGGGGTAGGCGCGCTTCAAATCTTGTTAGATAATGCGCAGAGAAAGGATTGGTTTGCATCGCATTTTATTACAACTTTGGCGATTTTGAGTGCAATTAGTTTGACTTTGTTTGTTATAAATGAGCTGAAGGTCAAAAATCCTGTTGTAAACTTAAGAATATTTAGACATCCTTCTTTCTCCATTGGAAATATGATTATGTTTTTCGGGTTTTTCGGGTTCTTCGGAACAATTGTTCTTTTGCCTTTGTATTTACAAAATTTAATGGGTTATACTGCATTCTTGGCCGGTTTGGTTTTGGGTCCGGGCGCTTTGACAACTTTTCTTTTTATGCCTCTATCGGGGAAGCTGCTTGAAAGGGGTTTTGATGCAAGAAGGCTCCTTTTTGTGGGTCTTGCGATGAATGCTGTGGCTGTGTATATTATGGCGCATTTTAATCTTAGCGCTGATTTTTGGTATGTTATTATGCCGAGAGGATTACAAGGTATTGCAGTAGCCTTCTTTTTTGTGCCGCTTGCCGCCGCAACATTTGCAAACGTTGAAAATGAAGAGGTGGGCAACGCCTCAGGTATATTTAATTTTATAAAAAACATAGGCGGTAGCTTTGGTACTTCAATAGTTATGACGATACTTACAAGAAGAGAGCAGTTTCACCAGAGTAGATTAGTGGAAAATCTAACACCGTCCAATGATGCATTTAATAGCGCTCGGGTTTTTTTGTCGCACACATTTTCTTCAGCATCTCAGCAATTTGGTATAATATACAAGGAACTTCTTAAGCAATCGTCTATGCTTGCGTTTAACGATGCTTTTTATTTTTGTGCAGTGATTTTTATTTTACTTATGCCTACGGTGCTTATTATGAGGAAACCCCAAAGGGCATCAAAGCCGTATGAATAGGAGGTATGTCAAATATGTATGTATCTTGCATTATTGTTGTTGAATAATTTAGTTGTAATTGAAACTAAATTGTTGTATAAGTGACTTTTTGAGAGTGGAGAATGGATGTAAGAGTTGTTTGTAAAAGATTTTTAAAAAATAAAAGAATGATTTAGGGGGTTTATGGTGAGTAGATTAAAGAATGGACTGGTTGCTGTTCTAATTGTTTCTTTTGCCGGTTTTCTGCTGGTTTCTTTATTTGAATCTAATGGGAATGCGAAGCCTAAACAATCAATGCAAAATCGATATGTGCATGTTGATGTATACAAGGTGGCAAAACCTGCCGATATGCCGGTAGAGCTAAAGTATCCGACAAGAATTAAAAGTATGCAGAATGTAAAGATTGTAGCACGCGTTAGCGGAACGCTCTTAAAAAAATACTACACCGAGGGTCAATTTGTTAACAAAGGTGATCTTTTATATATGATAGAGCCGGACACATACAAGGCTCAAGTAGATGCCGCAAAAGCGCAACTTCAGAGTGCAATTGCAGCATTAAATAAAGCAGAAAGGGATTGGAAGAGGGTAAAAGCCTTATACGAAGCAAACGCTACAAGTAAACAAACAAGGGATGCTACTCTATCGGCTTACGAGATAGCCAAAGCAAATGTTGAAAGAGCAAAAGCAAATTTAGAGACCGCTCAAATCAACTTAAACTACACAAAAGTTAAAGCAACGATAAGCGGTATTACCGGATTAAAAGCCGCCGATGTCGGCTCTTTTGTAACAAACGGCACGCCCCTTGTTGCTATAACGAAGGTTAATCCAATATACGCAGAATTCTCTATGCCTGATATAGATGCAATGAGAGAAAAATACAACATAAAAAATGGTAAATGGACAAAAGCAACAGAAGGAGAGCTTAAAGCATACCTTGAGATAAACGGCAAAAGATACAACAAAGAAGGATTTGTAAACTTCATAGACACAAATATAGACCCACAGACATCAACCGTGAAAGCAAGAGCCGTGTTTAATAATCCGGACAGGCTTCTAATGCCGGGCGAATTCGCTCGTATAATCATCAAAGGACTCATTAGAAAAAATACCATTCTTGTGCCACAGAAGGCTGTTTTACAAAACCCATTGGGAATGATTGTTTTTGTTGTTAATAGGGGAAGGACAGAGATAAGGCCAATAAAGATTTCCGAGACATCCGGCAAATACTTTGTTGTGGAAAAAGGGTTAAAAGCCGGAGATACCGTTATAGTAAATAACTTTTTCAAAATAAAACCGGGTATGCCTGTTAAGATAGATAAAATAACGAATGCAAAGGAGCAGTAAATGTTCTCTAAGTTTTTTATCGAAAGACCGGTATTTACTATTGTCATCTCAATAATTATTGTTTTAGCAGGTGCAATAGCCATAAAAGACCTACCTGTACAGGAATATCCAACCGTTACACCACCTAGTATTATGGTTCAAGCAAAATATCCCGGCGCTGATGCGCAAACGGTTACAAAAACGGTTGCTGCACCGCTTGAAGAAGCAATAAACGGCGTAAAGAATATGATATATATGTCATCTACATCATCACCGGACGGTACGCTCTTTATTAATGTAACATTTAAGATAGGCACCGACCCTGCAGTGGCAAAGGTTGATGTAAACAACAGGGTTCAGCTTGCTTTAAACAATCTGCCGGATACCGTAAGAAGGCTTGGTGTAACCGTAAGGGAGAGAAGTCCGGATATACTTAAGGTTTTCACCTTTAATTCCAAGGGCAATAAGCACGATACTACATACATTGCAAATTATATAGCCATCAATGTGTTGGATGATATAAAAAGGGTTCCCGGCGTCGGAGATGCTATTATATGGGGAAACAGAAACTACTCGGTAAGAATATGGCTAAATCCCGACAAACTTGCATCGTACGGACTATCTCCGGCAGATGTTATAAATATCGTAAGAAGCCAAAACGAACAGTATGCCGCCGGAAAAATCGGGCAACAGCCAATAAAAGAAAGCGTATATACATACAGTATAACAACCAAAGGCCGTCTAAAAACGGTTAAAGAGTTTGAAAACATCATAATAAAATCAAAACCTGACGGCTCAGCTTTAAGGCTAAAAGATATTGCAAGAATAGAATTAGGTCCTGAAGGATACTCCGTTCACAGTAGTTATAACGATAAAGGTTGTGTAACAATGGGAATTTGGTTATCTTCCGGTGCAAATGCCCTTGAAGTTTCCAAAAAAGTGGATGAGACGATGAAAGAGATCTCAAAGGAATTCCCGCCTGATATTGAGTATCACGATGTTTACGACATAACAACATTTATACACGAATCTGTCAAAGAGGTTATTTATACCCTTCTGCTCTCTGTTGTTTTGGTGTCAATAGTCGTTTATGTATTCTTGGGAACATTGAGATCAACAATTATACCTGTATTGGCTATCCCTATATCAATTATAGGCACATTTGCAGGATTGTATGCTAGTGGATTTTCCATCAACCTTTTAACCCTGTTCGGTCTGGTTCTTGCCATAGGACTTGTCGTAGATGATGCCATAGTCGTTATAGAAAATGTCGATAGAATTCTAAAAAGCGAAGATATAAGCCCAAAGGAAGCTGCAATAAAATCGATGAAAGAGATAACTGCTCCTATTATAGGTATTGTTCTGGTTCTTGATGCGGTCTTTATCCCTGCATCATTTATTGGTGGTTTTGCAGGAAAGATGTATCAACAGTTTGCTTTAACCATTGCAGTTTCAGTAACAATCTCGGGTATTGTCGCCTTAACCCTAACCCCTACACTGTGTTCTCTAATCTTACTCCAAGGTGGCATAAGGGAAACAAAATTTTCCAAAGCATTCTATTCGCTATTCAATCGTTTAACAGACGGTTTCACAGCAAGCGTAAAACAAACCATAAAATACTCATTTGTGAGTTTAATTATATTTGCCGTTACGATAGGTGCAACACTGCTCATAGCAAAACAGCTTCCGACAGGATTGGTGCCTGAAGAAGACAAGGGCGACATAATGGTTATGTACTATCTAATGCCCGGCTCTTCTTTGCAAAGAACCGTGGATGTTGAAAGAAATATGGGAAATATAGTAAAAAACAATAAAAATGTAGATAGTTACGGGTTTGTATCTGGCTTTGGCTTAATAACATTCGCATACAAAACGGATGCCGGTGTGGGTTTTGTGCATTTAAAGGATTGGTCGGAAAGAAAGGATAGCTCATGGGATGCAATAAAACAGCTTATGATGGGATTTTCTCAAAATAAAGAATCGTTCATTATGGCTTTAAATCCACCACCGATAATGGGTATGAGTACAACAGGTGGATTTGATATGTACATACAGGATAGAACAGGTGGTGATATTCAGCTTTTTAATAAGTATGCAAAAGATGTAGTGTATAAGGCAAACAGGGATAAGAGATTAATGATGGTGCGTTCAACACTTAACACCGATGTCCCGCAGTATAAAATAACAGTGGACAGAGAAAAAGCAAAGGCTCTAAATGTCCCGATAGCTAATATATTTGCGACACTGCAGTCAACATTCGGCAGATACTACATAAACGATTTCAACCTGTTTGGGCGAACATACCATGTCAATATCCAATCTGAGGGAAACTTCAGAGGAAATTTAAATGATTATGACTATGTATTTGCCAAATCAGGAACAGGAAAGCTTATACCTATAAGCTCACTTATTCACATAAAGAGAATAGTCGGTCCGGATGTAGTCGAAAGGTTTAATATGTTTACCGCTACTCATATTATAGGTCAGCCGCGACCCGGATATACATCCGGTGATGCTATGAAAGCCATAGAAGAGATTGCTCATAAAGTGTTCCCGACAGGATACACCATCAGCTGGTCCGGAACATCTTATCAAGAAAAGAAATTGGCAAAATCAGGAAACAATGTGTTTATATACACCATTGTTTTTGTATTTTTAATCCTTGCCGCACTGTATGAGAGTTTTACTATACCAATTGCCATTTTGTTAATTGTGCCATTTGCTATATTTGGCGCTGCCTTAGGTCTGTTTTTGGGCCATTTCGAAAAGGATATATACTTCAATATCGGTATCTTGGTTCTTATAGGGTTATCGGCAAAGAATGCTATCTTGCTTGTTAAGTTTGCTTTGGATAGAATGGACGAAGGGTTGCCGCTTTTGGACGCAACTATTGAAGGTGCAAAAATAAGATTTAGGCCTATTATTATGACATCGTTTGCCTTTATTGTGGGTAGTCTGCCACTTATCACTTCGCAAGGTGCCGGGGCTAGTTCTCGTCATATCATAGGCACAACGGTTGTAAGTGGTATGCTGTTTCAGACGGTTGTAGGAACGCTGTTTATACCACTGTTCTTTTACATTATTATGAGAATATTCCGTAGGAGGAAAAATGAGAAGTAAGGTTTTAATTGTTTTATCAAGCACTGTTTTGTTGTTGTCAAGTTGCTCACTTGCGCCTAAGCTTTCAACCCCGAAGATGGATATGCCGTCTAAGTACGATAATAAAACGGCACAGTCAATAAATGTAAATTGGTGGAAGAATTTTAATGATAAGATGTTGAATTCTCTGATAGAAGAATCTCTAAAGAATAACGACGATCTACAGCTTGCCGTGGCAAGGGTTGAGGAAGCAAAAGCGTATTTGGGTCTTCAAAGCGCAAATCTTTATCCAACCATAGGGGCATCAGGTCAGCAATTAAGGCAGCAAACAAGCAAAGAAATGTCTCCATACAAAATATCAACAACCTCAAACACATTCAACCTTTCCGGTTCTGTTTCTTATGAATTGGATTTGTGGGGTAAACTGAGAAATCAAAAGAAAGCGGCAATATCTCAGTTGCTTTCAAGCAGGGCAAATCAAGAAACGGTGAGATTGACCTTGATATCAAATGTGGCAAATAGCTATTTAAATCTTATTTCGATAGATAAACAGCTTGATATAGCTAAAAAAACTGAGAAAAGTTATAAAGAGACATATGAATATAGGAAAAAACAGTACAAATACGGCACAATAAATGAAATTGTTATCTCTCAAGCCAAAGCCCAATATGAAGGGGCAAAACTCCTTGTTGAAACATTGACAAATCAAAGAGCAGTATTAATGAGTAGTTTGTCCGTGTTGCTCGCTAAAAGCCCAAAAGAGATTTTTGACAATAATATTGCCTTAAATAAAGAGCTACCGAAACCTATAAAGGTTCCGGCGGCTTTGCCTTCATCAACCTTGGAAAATAGGCCTGATATTGAAGCCGCATTAGAGAATTTAAAGTCAAAAAATGCTCTAATAGGCGCTGCAAAGGCAGCATATTTTCCGTCAATCTCTTTGACAAGCATCCTTGGTTTTCAGAGTTTGGAGCTATCAAATCTGCTTCAGCGTTCTGCAAAATTTTGGAATTTTAACCCTCAAGCAAGTATGAGTATTTTTGATTTTGGAAGAATTAAATCCAATGTTGAGATTGCTAAAGCTCAAAAACAGGAAGCGATTATTCAATATAAACGAACGGTTCGAAACGCATTTAAAGAGGTGTTTGATGCCTTAAATACCTTAAAATCCGATAAATCAAAACTAAAATCCCAAGAAAAATTAGTTGCATCCCTGAGAAAGGTTCTTGAATTATCAAACAGAAGATTTGATACGGGATATTCCGATTATCTTGAGGTGCTTGATTCGCAAAGGGGTTATTTGAATGCAAGATTGGATTTGGAAAAACTAAAAGCCAAAGTTCTTGTAGATCAAGTAACACTCTATAAAGCCCTTGGCGGGGGGTGGAAGAATCCAAATCATGGATAAACGCTGAAGAAATAAAGGAATATATATGCAGGATATGTCAAAAATTACACAATATTCCAACAAGAAAACGAAACTTATAGTTTTTATTCTGCTTGGAGTGCTTATTGTTGGTACACTTGGATATTTTTATACAGCTTCTAATAAAGAATCCAAAGATGAGTTTAAGTATATAACGCAACCCTTGAAAAAAGGTGATTTGACTATTATCGTCACGGCTACGGGATACATACAGCCTATTGAGGAGGTAAAGGTCGGAAGTGAGATATCCGGAACGATTGAAAAGGTTTTTGTTGACTATAATGATATAGTTAAGAAGGGACAGGTTCTTGCACAAATCGACAAAACAAAATATAAAAGTGCTTTGGATAAAGCCCGATTTGCTTTAGAGTCCACAAAAGCGTCACTACAGAGTGCGTATGCAAAATTGCACCTGTATACCGCAATAATAAAAAGAGACAGAGTACTGTTAAAATCGACAAACGGCTCTTTACCTTCTCAAAATACATGGGATAGTGACTGGTCGAACTACCTTTCTGCAAAAGCCGAGGTTCAAGAAGCAAAGGCAAAGATTAAACAGGCAGAATCCGAATTGGCTATAGATAGATATAATCTTAGTAAAACAACAATATACTCTCCTACAAATGGTGTAGTTTTAGAAAGGAATATAGACCCCGGTCAAACCGTCGCTGCCTCTTTTCAAACCCCAATGCTTTTTAGGATTGCCAAAGATTTGACAAAAATGGAGCTTCGAGCAAGCATTGATGAAGCGGATATTGCACAGGTAAAAGCCGGGCAGAATGCCTATTTTACGGTTGATGCATACCCTAATAAGAAATTTAATGCTAAGGTAAGAATGGTTCGTGTTAATTCCGAGATAGTTGAGGGCGTGGTCACATATAAGGCTATAATGGATGTGAATAATAAAAACCTTCTTCTAAAACCCGGTATGAGCGCAGATGTTGATATAGTTACAAAAACCGTTAAAAACAGTTTTATTGTGCCAAAAGCAGCGATGTTGTTTATTCCTTTAAAACATAACAATAAACATAGTCTATTTAAGAGGGATAAGAAAACAAAAATAACTATGGATAAGAGGCCTCATATTTGGATACTCAAAAACGGTAAATTAAAGAAGGTGCTGGTAAAGGTGGTTGGTAATAGCGGATTTTCGACGGCTATTTCGTCTAAAGAATTAGAAGAAAACGACAAGGTTGTAATTATGCAGGAAAAAGTAGGTGATTAAGCTTAAAAATATAACAAAAACTTACGGAAAGGCAGATGCGGCAACAGAGGTTTTAAAAGGAATCAGTTTAGAAATTAAAGATGGCGAGTTTGTTTCGATAATGGGCGCAAGCGGAAGCGGGAAATCAACGCTTTTAAATATACTTGGAACGCTTGATGTTCCTACAAGTGGAGATTATTTATTTTCTGATACAAATATAAACACCCTTTCAAAAGACCAAAAAGCCCTTTTTAGGCGCTACATACTTGGATTTATATTCCAGCAATTCAATCTTTTAAAGAAAACTACAGCATTAGAAAATGTTGAGATGCCACTTATTTATCTGGGCGTAGGCGCAAAGGAAAGAAGAAAAAGAGCCTATGATGCTCTTTGCAAAGTAGGACTTGAAAACAGACTTAACTATACTCCGCAAGAACTTTCAGGTGGTCAGCAGCAAAGAGTAGCGATAGCAAGGGCAATAGTTACAAATCCTAAGGTTTTAATTGCAGATGAACCTACAGGTAACCTTGACTCAAAAAGAAGTCACGAGGTTATGGAGATTATTAAGAAATTTAATAAACAGGGTTTTACGATTATTATGGTGACTCACGAAAAAGATATAGCTTTATACGCTTCAAGGATAATTTATGTCCGTGACGGACAGATTGAAAAAGAGGAAAGCAATGTTTTATAACGCTTTTATGCAGGCTTTGCGGGAAATAAAACGAAATATTATGCGCTCTTTACTTACTGCAATTGGCATAGTTATAGGCATAGCATCTGTTATAGTTATGGTAAATATCGGGAAAAGTGCGAGTTTATCAATAACGCAAAGTATAAGCAAATTAGGCAGTAATGTGCTTTTTATAATGCCGGGACAACACAACGGTCCGGGAGGTATTTCGTCTGTTACCAAACCCTTTAAGAGTGACACCGTGGCTTTATTAAAAAATTCGATTTTAACGCTAAAAGCGGTATCACCTGTTGAAAATGCTTCTATGACGGTGATTTATAAAAATCAGAATTACAAAACAAGCATAAAAGGTATAAATAATGATTATTTTACAGTTCAGAATTGGCATATGAATATGGGGAGAAAATTTAATAAAAGAGAACTGCGAAGTGGACAAAATGTATGTATCTTAGGTAAAACGGTTATAAAAAATTTAATGTTAGATTCGCAAGCTGCTCTTGGGAAACGGATTAGTCTTAAAAATTTTTCGTGTGAAGTGATAGGAGTGTTAAACGAAAAAGGTGCAAATACATTCGGTAGAGATGAAGACGATGTAGTCATTGTGCCTATAAAGATGTTTCAAAGACGCATAAGCGGAAATGATAATATTCATCTTATTATGGCTTCAGTAAAAGATAAAATACCGCTTGAAGAGGCTTCTTTGCAGATAGAGCAATTGCTCAGAGAAAAGAGGCATATAAAAAACGATGATGACAGCGATTTTTCTGTAAAAAGTATGACTGCACTTCTTGATACAATCTCTAAAATTACATCTATGTTGACTGTGATGCTTGGCTCAATAGCTGCCATATCCCTTGTTGTGGGCGGTATAGGTATTATGAACATTATGCTTGTTTCTGTCACTGAAAGGACGAGAGAGATAGGTGTAAGGATGGCTGTGGGGGCTATGGCTAAGGATATATTGGTTCAATTTTTAATAGAATCCGTAGTTTTATCCAGTTTGGGTGGGATTGCAGGTATAATTATCGGGATACTTATTACATATATTGTATCCTTTGCTTTTCATATACCTTTAATTCTTGACCCTGCAATTATACTTGTATCTCTAATATTTTCTATGGCAATAGGCATAGTTTTCGGTATTGCGCCTGCAAGAAAAGCAGCAAATATGAATCCGATTGACGCATTGAGATATGAGTAACAAACAATAAAAGAAGCGAATGTTTAAAAATAGAAGATGAATTGCAGTTAGATAGGTTTTAAATTTATGTTTATAAATTTTGCTTAATGGAGAATATCTATGACTATGAAAAACCGGAAATTTGACGAATTGGTTCGGTTTCTTAAAGAAACATATGAAGAAAGGGTGCCGTTTCACGATATCTTAAAGTTGCAGGTTGTTTCTTTGGAAGAGGATAATGTATGCGTGAAAGTTGAGATGAGAAAGGAGCTTTTCGGAAATTACAAATATGAGATGTTGCACGGGGGCGTTATTGCTTCAATATTAGATGCAACAAACGGTGCAGTTGTGTCTGTGGGCGTAGTAAAAAAGATGGTAGATAAACCGTTTGAAGAGATAAAAGAACAAATATTTAAGATAGGTACAATTGATTTGCGTATTGATTTTTTAAAACCCGGACAGGGAAGCTACTTTTTGTCAACAGGTTTCACTTTGCGTATTGGAAACAAAATTGCCGTTGCGCAGTCATCTTTGCGTAATGACAAAGACATTCTCATAGCCAGCGGAACAGGGACATATTTGTTGGGATAGATTAGGGGATAAGCAATAAATCTTCTTCTGTTTCCGTTTGCACACATTATTCTTTTGGTAGTTTTTTCTACATTTAGATTATACAGTCTAAACAGCCCAAAGAGAAGGTGGGCAAA
>Ga0256842_1001928_pt1 | contig 15746 bp, 12 predicted proteins | sample 4559240metaG_FD_185973 | JGI IMG/M metagenome (GOLD analysis project Ga0256842, IMG submission 185973) | Hydrothermal vent microbial communities from Guaymas Basin, Mexico - 4559-240 | ecosystem: Environmental > Aquatic > Marine > Hydrothermal vents | place: Mexico: Guaymas Basin | collected...
ATTATGAAAACTTTCCAAAATGCATTATCTTCTGCTGATATTTTAGTAAGTACTGGTGGTGTTAGTGTTGGAGATTATGACTTTGTAAAAGATATAGTACCTCGTCTTGGTGCTGAGGTAGTTTACAAGGGTGTAGCTATAAAACCTGGTAAACACATACTTGTAGCTCAAAAAGAGTCTAAATTTGTTTTAGCACTCCCTGGTTTTGCATACTCATCAACAGTAACTGCGATACTTTATGTACTTCCACTTGTTGCAAAAATGTTAGGTAAAGATAAAGCCTACAAAACAGTAGCAGCAAAACTAAGTGAAGATTTTAAAAAGCGTTCAAAACTAACAGAGTTTACAGCTTGTAATGTTACAGTTGAAGATGGTGAGTATTTTGTAAACTTTAAGGGTAAAAAAGTTGGAAGTTCTGCAATACTTACAAATATGTTAGATAATTCTGCTTTGATGGTTACAGGCGAAGATGATGGCGACCTTGAAGAGGGTACTTTTGTAAATGTTATATTGTTAGATAGATTCTAGCCCATAGTTAAACAAGAGGAAATAAGTTTGAAAAAGATCATAATTTTTAATTCATCAGAAGATAGTATAGATAAACTTATAGATTCAAAAGATAAAATTAATGGTTTTTATATAACAAAGAATTATGATGGAGACATAGATGCTTTAGCCTATTTGATACGATCTTCAGAATTTTGGTGGTATCCTCTTCTTAGCGAATTAGAACATACAAATACACTCTTAGATGAAACAGTAAGCTTAGATGATGCTCAAAAAATTTGTAATAGATTTGAAAAATTATCAAAAAAATTAAAGTTAAATATAGACCTATTTAAAAAAGAAGAAAAGCTTTTATTTTACATGTATCTTAGAGAAGATTTTGAATTGGTTCCAGTTTTTGATGAGACCTCATTAAAATTATATAAGTATCCAATAGTTGAGTGTTTATCTTCAAGTGTAAATGATACAGATTGGCTTTATGACCTTGTAGAAAAAGACTTTTTGGAGTTTACTACATTGGTAGATAGGATTAGACTATGTACAAAGTGTAATAGTGGACATCTTTATTTTATAGATTTATGTCAACAATGTAAAAGCATAAATATCAAAAAAATAAAACTACTGCATTGTTTCTCATGTGGTTATGTAGATGATGAGAGTAACTTTCAAACGCAAGATGGTTTAGTATGTCCTAAATGCCGTGAAAAATTAAAATTGATTGGTGTTGATTATGATTTACCAGCCTCCCAATATAAATGTCAAGAGTGTGGATATATATCAGAAGAAGCATTGGTGGAAGCTAAATGTATATCTTGTAAAGAACTAAATGCCCCTGAGAAATTAAATATTTATGAATTTCATAAACTTAAATTTACTCTTTTTGGAAGAGAATACTTGCTTTTAGATCAAAAAAAAGCGCTGTTTTCAATATTTTCTAAAAATTTACGCTATGTAAAAATAGGTGAATTTAAATTATTTTTGAATTGGATAATTTCTGCATCTAAACGAAACAAAGAGTTTCCTTTTGTTGTTGTGTTACTTAGATTTTCAAATATGGATGAGATTATAGAACACTATGGTTTAACAAAAATGAATGAGATGTTTTCTGAATTATCAAAAAGACTCTTAGAGTTGTTAAGAGATACAGATATACTTTCAGTTGATGATGCTTACTCAACATGGATATTATTACCAACTACATCAAAAAGAGGCATAGAGGGGAGACTTCAAAAAGCAATAGAAAATCTTCAGCCAAGTAATGGATTAAAACTATTAGTTGATTTAAAAACATTTTATTCAAACGAACAGAATTTAGGAGATAAATGTGAGGTTGATTATATTATGGAAACTATTAAACAAAAGGTAGACTAGATGTTAGAAGCTGATATATCATCTATCTTTGATATATTTAACTCACACTCTTCAATTGCTGGAATTCTAGCTGTGTTTACACCATTTGTTCTTTTTCTTGAATTACCATTTCAATTGATGGTGATTTTTGGTATCTTGATTTGGTCAAAAAATCAAAGAAAAATTCCACCATATCCAAAAAATATACCAAAAGTAACTTGCACTCTTTTATGCTATAGTGAAGCAGATGAAATTATAATACCAATTAAATCATTAGCTTATCAGCTTTATCCGGGTGAGATAGAGATTTTGGTAGTAGTAGATGGCGCTATACAAAATAAAGATACATACAAGATAGCTATGGGAATGAAAAAGTTGGTTAATTCTTTACCAAATAGAACTTTGAGAGTTGTTCCAAAGTGGCAAAGAGGTGGTAGAGTTTCTTCTATGAATACAGGTATGCAACTAGCTACAGGTAAAATATTTATGGCACTAGATGGAGATACATCTTTTGATAACGATATGGTTATTAAAGCTGTTGGAAATTTTGATGATCCAAATGTAGTAGCACTTGCTGGAAATATACGAGTTAGAAACAGAGATGCTTCGTTGGTAACAAAACTTCAAACAATTGAATATATGTTGTCTATTGGTGCAGGAAGAACAGGCCTATCATCATTTAATATGGTAAATAACATCTCAGGAGCTTTTGGAATATTTCGAATAGAGGTTTTAAAACTTCTTCAGGGTTGGGATAACGGAACTGCAGAGGATTTCGATATAACCATGAGGTTAAAGGAACATTTTGGACGAAACTCTAATTGGAAAATTGCTTTTGATCCACATGTTGTAGCGCATACAGAAGTCCCAGATACTTTTTTTAGTTTTTTTCAGCAACGAATTAGATGGGAAGGGGATCTTTTTTATGTACTTATTCGAAAGTTTATGAATAATATAAAACCTTCGCTAATGGGTGGATTAAACTATTTTTTTACTATTGTTGGTGTCTATTTTTTTCAAATTGTAATGCCATTTGTAATCACAATTTATTCTATATTAGTTATTATTTTTTTACCACTGGATTACTTAATCGCTATAATGCTTATAGTCTATATATTTTATTTTACTATGTCACTCTTTTTTTATCTCATATATATATTGTTGATTAGTGATAGAGTAAAAGAAGATATTCAATATTTAATTTATCTACCATTGTTTCTTATTTTCACATTTGTTGCTAGGGTAAATGCAGCAATTGCATTGTTTCACTCAATAGTAAATAGATCGCATTTAGATTCAAATATGGCGCCTTGGTGGGTACTTAAAAAAGGACATTATTAACATATGAAAATAAAATCATTATTTCTTGGAATTGTTATAGCAAGTACACTTTTTTCAAATGATTTAAAACTATCTTGGTACTCATGGGATGGGTTTAGAGAGTATAAAAAACATAAAGAGATGTTTTTTAAAGACTTACCCGCAACAAAAAGGCTCTTTGTGTCATTTAGTGCAAAAGAGATAACAGAGCTAAAGTTTATAGAAAGTTCAAAAGAAGAATTAAATACATTTTTACTGCAGGCAAAAAAGTATAATATAAAAATTGAATTATTGTTGGGTGACAATACTTATGCGTATCCTAAAAATCATCAAGATTTGTTAGATTTGATAGAGTTTTTTAAATCATATAATTTTTCTGCTATTCAATTAGATATAGAACCATCAGGTTTAATCTCTTACGATGAAAAGATTTGGATAGAAAATATTTCCACTCTTCTGTTAAAAGTTAATGAGTTTACAAAATTACCTATTGGTTTTGCATTAAACCATTCCTTAGCTAAACCATATATACTTAAAAAATTACAAAACTCAAAAGTTGATGAGCTTGTAATTATGTATTATTCAGTAAATAGTTTAAACTTACAAAATAAATTAAATGAAATAATGAAAAAAAATAAAGATTTAAAGTTTTCTCTTGCTTTATCTATAGAGCCATTAAGTATTTTATCTAAAGAGGAAACATTTGCTACATATGGTAAAAAAAAGGCTATGCTTAAATGGAAAGATATCTATAACAGCTTAAAAAATAATAAAAATTTTGTTGATATTGTGATACAATCACTTCATGATTATAGCGAGGCTAAACAATGAAAATAAATTTTAATAAGGCACCAAGTAATTCAGATGAAATTGGTGGATTAAAAGTTAATTATGCTCCAGCCAAACGACCATTTGCAAAATGGAGATTTAACTTAGTATTACTTTTGTTTTTACTTCCTTTCATATCATACCTAGCATATAGTATATATAACTATGTAATCATATCAGCACCAGGTTTTGTCCTTTTAAAAGATCTTAAAATAAAAACTCCAAGCGATGGCATTATAAAAATGATAAAACCCGTTGGTTCAGATATTGTGAAGGGCGAAGTTATCGCAGTACTTCAAAATAAATTATTAGAAGCTAAATATAAAAATTATTCAGAAAAACTAGAGCATAATAGTAAAAATCTTAAAGAGACTATACAAAATGATAGAGAACTGTTAAAGATAACGAAAAATACTTACGATAGCAAATATGCTGAATATGGAAGACTAAAAGAGTTAAGAGAGCAAAAGTTAATAACTGAGCATGTCCTTTCAAATGCAGTAGTGCAACTAAACGGTGCTATGCTTGCTTTTACAAATGCCAAAGAAAGTTTAGAAAATGCAAAATTGTCATTTAAAGAAATATTATCAGATGAATTAGAGGTTAAAGAATTAAAAGAGCAATTAGATTCATTAGTTATTATGTCTCCTGTAAGGGGCATTGTTACTGATGATATTGCAAAAGAGGGTGAATTAGTTCAAAAATATGATGAATTGCTGGTAATGGACTTACATTCAAAACCAGTAATGGAAATATTCTTAAATCCAAAGTATGCTAAACATGTTAAAGTTGGTAAAAAGGTAAAAGTTGTTTTTCCTGATAATACAAAAATAGATGCTGAAGTGTCCAGCATTCATGTAAGAGCTGTGAAAACACCATTTGGTTTTAATACCTCTTTTAAAAAAGTTCCATATTCAATAGTTTTAGAATTGAAATTACAAAAAAGATTTCCTATGCGTTTTATGATTAATTATTTACCTATAAAAGTTACTTTTTATCATTTAAAGCCTTTAACTTAAAACTCCTTCTATGGATAGGGCAATACCCATGCTCTTTAATCATCTCTACATGTAGAGCAGTCCCGTATCCTTTATGTTTTTCAAATCCATATTCAGGATAAAGCTCAGCGTCTCTTATAATATTACGGTCATGTGTGACTTTTGCTAAAATCGAAGCAGCAGAAACTTGTGCTACTTTTCCATCAGCTTTTACCATTGTATCTAGTCCTGATACACCAAAGGTAGTGTTGCCATCAAAGAGGTATGAATCAGCACTAAGTTTTATTTTTATCTCCTCTAAAGCTTTTGTCATACATTTAGATATTCCAAACTTATCTAATTCGTCAGGTTTTATAACTACTATATAATTTATAGTGTTTTCTAAGATTTCGTCAAAAAGTTTATAGCGTTTTTTTTCACTTATTTTTTTTGAATCATTCAAACCAATTATATTAGTATCTGGGTAAAAAATAGATCCTGCGACCACCAAATCTCCTGCTATTGGACCCCTGCCAGCTTCATCAATTCCGCAAAGTGTATGCATATGTATTAAACCTTTTATTCAATTATAACATCTTGTATGCATAGATTTAACAGATTTGAGTGTAAATTTGCTTAGATTTATTATATATAATATAGAAAATCAGTTATATGGTGGTAGAGATGTCATTTAAAACAAAATTATTAGTGCCAATATTTAGTTTAATATCAATATTAATATTTTTAGGAAGTATGGTTATAGTTTTTAACTATAATGAAATCACATCTTTAAAACGGCTAAATGAAAAAGTAATATTTAGTAATATTATCTCTGATACCTTACACTCGTTACAAAAAGAGAGAGGTCTGTCAAGTGGATATATAAATGATAATAAAAAATATAAAAAAGATTTAATCATTCAAAGAAAAGAAACTGATCGGATGATAAAAGAGTTATTTAAGTATCTACATAATGTATCATGCAAAAGATTTGCCAAATCGACAAACAAAACATTGTTTAGATTGAAAATCCTTCACCATTTACGCCACCAAACAGACAACAACCTTATATCTTATAGAGGGATGATTGATGAGTATTCAAATATCAATGAATCTTTATTGAATGTTATTGTAGATATCGCTAAGAGTTCGCATCTACCCATAATAACTCAAGATGTTTTAGCTTATGTAAATCTACTTTATTTAAAAGAAAATATTGGTAAAGAGAGAGCACAGGCTATTGATATATTATCAAAGGACTCTTTAGATGTTAAATCACTGATAAAGTTTACAAATCTCTTAGCATTACAAAAACAAAATGAATCAATGTTTTTAAGGTATGCACTAAAAGATACTAAAACTTACTATTATCGTACAATAAAGTCTAATGATTTTACTGAAGTTAAAGAGATTGAACAAAATATTATAAGTAAAAGTTTTCTATCTTTAAATATTGATTCAAAAAAGTGGTTTTATCTTATAACAAATAAAATCAATAGTTACAATAAAATATCCAAATATCTAAAAGATGATATAACAAATAAAATATTAGTAAAACTAAAGAGTGCAGAAAAGTTGTTTTATTTTGTATCTGTGTTAAGTTTTTTAAGTATGGTTGTTTTTATTTATATGATTATTGTACTTTTGAGACTTCTCAAAGATGAACATAGATTACGACTTGTGATGGATAAATATATTATTAGTTCTGTTACAGATTTAAAAGGAGTTATTACAGATGTGAGCCAAGCATTTTGTAATATATCTGGATATAAAAAAGATGAACTTATCGGTAAAAATCATAATATAGTAAGACACCCAGATATGAAAAAAGAAGTTTTTGCTGAGTTATGGAGAAAGATTAAAAATGGTGAGTCTTGGTATGGTAAAGTTAAAAATAGAAGAAAAGATGGTAGTTTTTATTGGGTTTTTGCAAATATTGAACCTCTTTATGACTCTGCGGGTAACATCAATGCATACATATCAATAAGATTAGATATTAGTCAAAATGAAGCATTGCTAAATAAGATAAAAGAGGAGGAGGAAAAAGCTAAAGCTCAAGAAGAACTAATGAGACAACAACATCGTTTAGCACAGATGGGAGAGATGATAAATATGATAGCTCATCAGTGGAGACAACCATTGAGTGCTATAACTGCAGCTACAGCTAGTATAAATTTAAAAGCAAAGTTAAATAAACTAGAAAATGATACAGCAGTGGAGCTCTCCGATAAAATTAAAGATTTTTCTATGCATCTGAGTTCTACTATTGATGATTTTAGAAACTTTTTTCAAACAAACAAAACAAAAACACTCACCAATTATAAACAAATTATAGATAGTGTTTTATCTATATTAGATAGTTCTTTAGAAAAAAATAGTATAGAATTAGAGATAGTAATAGATGAGTTAGAGGAGCTAAATACTTATGAAAATGAGTTAAAACAAGTTATACTTAACATTATTAAAAATGCTGAGGATGCGTTGTTAGAAAGTTTTGTTGAAAAAAGAAAGATAATGATTAATATCAATAAGACTACATTGGTAATTTGCGATAATGCTGGAGGAATAGAAAATAATATATTAGATAAAATATTCGAACCTTATTTTTCAACAAAATTAAAAAAAGATGGTACAGGTTTAGGCCTATATATGAGTAAACTTATTATTGAGGATCATTGTTCAGGAAACTTAAGTGTTAAAAACAATGATGATGGGGCATGTTTTATTATAAAATTAGGGGAGTCAAATAATGATTGAGATAGATAAAGTAATACAATACTCACAAGATTTAAAACTTTTATATGTTGAAGACAATCAAGATGCAAGAGAGATGACAGTTATGATTTTTGAAGAATTTTTTGATGATATCGTAGTAGCTGAAGATGGTGAAGATGGTTATGAAAAGTTTAAAGAGAATGATATTGATTTGATTATTACCGATATCAATATGCCTAAATTAAATGGTTTAGATATGTGTGAAAAAATCAGAAAAATAGATAAAGAGGTGCCTATTATTGTACTCTCTGCCCATAATGAAGATAATTTTTTTACTGATAGTATCAATATAGGAGTAAATGGTTATCTTTTAAAGCCTATTGATATATCGCAACTCTCAACCCTTATCTTTCAAATAGTACAAAAATATAAGTATATATTAGAAGCAAAAAACAACCTACATCTTTTAAAAGAATACCAAGAGGTTACAAATGAAAGTTCTATAGTTTCAAAAACTAACTTAAAGGGTATTATAACTTATATAAATAATGCTTTTTGTGAAATATCTGGATATACACAAGAGGAACTTATTGGAAAAAATCACAATATTGTTAGGCATCCAGATAATCCTAAAAGTATATTTGAAGATATGTGGAATACTATACAAAAAAAGAAAAAGATTTGGAAAGGTATAGTTAGAAATAAAACCAAAAGTGGTAAAAGCTACTATGTTGATAGTGTTGTGAAACCAATCCTTGATATAAATGGAAATATTTTAGAGTATATATCTTTGAGAAATGATATTACAGATATTATGAATCCAGCAAAACAGTTAGTTACTGCTATAAAGAATTTTCAAGACCCTATTTTAGTATATATTAAACTAGATAAATTTGATATGTTAGAAGAGTTTTATGATGATGATATGATTGAAAAGATTCAAGATAAAGTAACTATATATTTGCACGACACATTTTCAAATAGTTATGATTTTGAAAAAATATATCAGCTAGGTCATGGTAACTATGCATTTATAATTGACTATACATTATTTAAAAATAATGAACCAGAATTTATAAAAAAGCTTAAAAATTATCAAGAGCAGATAAAAGATGATACGATAAATGTTGAAAATATCACTTATGATATATCTGTCTTAATGAGTGTAGTATATGAAAAAAATAAGATTTTAGAATCAGCTAGATTAGGGATAAAAAAACTTTTAAAAAATAAAAAATATTTTATGGTTGCGAATAATCTAGCAAATATAGAGCAAGAAAAAGCAAAAGAGAATATGAAAATAGTATCAATGATAAAAGAAGCGATATATAACTCAAGAATTGTTTCATATTTTCAACCAATAATAGATAATAAAACTAGAAAAATAGTTAAATATGAGTCTTTAGTTCGTTTGATTGATGAAGATTCAAATATTTTATCACCATATTATTTTTTAGAGACATCTAAAAAAAGTAATTATTATTCTAAAATAACAAGTATAGTTTTAGGACATTCTTTTGGCATATTAAGAAATTGTCAGGTTGATATATCTATAAATCTATCTGCAATAGATATTGAGCAAAAATCCACAAGAGAAAAGATTTTACAACATTTAGAAGACAATAAAGAGAATTCTTCTCGAGTAGTTTTTGAATTACTTGAGGATGAGGCAATAAAGGACTTTAATGTAATTAAAAGTTTTATAGTTGATGTAAAAAAGTATGGCGTTAAAATTGCTATTGATGATTTTGGTTCAGGTTATTCTAATTATGAGCGTCTATTAGATTATCAGCCAGATATACTTAAAATAGATGGCTGTCTGATTCGTGATATTGAAACAAGTAGTTACTCTCTTTCGGCAGTTAAAAGTATAGTGACATTTGCAAAAGAGCAAAATTTACAAATAATTGCAGAATATATAGAAAATGAATCTATATTTAATATAGTAAAAGATTTGGGTATAGACTTTTCTCAAGGGTATTATTTTGGAAAGCCGGAGCCTTTAAATAGATGAAAAATATGCTAGTTATAGAAGATTCCAGGATAATCAACCATGTTGTATCTAAAGAGATGCAAAGACTAGGTTTTATTGTAGATAAAGCTTATACATTAGAGGATGCTCGCAGTTATTTAAAAATAAACCTATATGATTTAATCATACTAGATTTACATCTTCCTGATGGTGAGGGTTCTGAACTTATTGCAAATATACAATCTTTAACAAAGACAAAAGTTGTGGTTTTAACATCATCTCAGGATGAGGATCTAAGAGAAGAGTTGTTTCAGTACGGTATTGTTGATTATCTGGTTAAGGATAAAAATCTTCTTTACTCTTTATCTGAAATTATTAAAATCATAAAAATCATAGATGCAACAGGTAAAAAATCCAAAGATAAAATCTTAATTATTGATGATTCAACATTTATATGTAAACAAGTTACAACAGTACTTGAACCGAGAAATTATATTGTAACTTCAACATATGATGGTGCTTCAGGTATAGAAAAAGTAAAAAAAGAAAATTTTAATTTACTTATATTAGATATGGAACTTCCAGATATGCATGGTTTAGAAGTCCTTGAGATAATAAGAAAAGATCCTGAACTATTAGATATACCTATAGTGGTGTTGTCAGGTACTGCTACTCCAGATATTATTAGAAATGTATTGAAAAATGGAGCTAATGATTTTTTAAAAAAACCTTTTGTCTTTGAAGAGTTTATATTAAAGGTAGATTTATGGATAGATTATTTTAAAAACAAAAAAGAGCTAAGTGATAAAACTATAAAGTTAAATGCTATGAATGAAAATTTACACAGATTAGTAAAAGAGGAAGTTCATAAAAATTATACTAAAGATAAGATTATGTTTGCTCAGTCTCGCCACGCTCAAATGGGTGAAATGATAAGTATGATAGCTCATCAGTGGAGACAACCTTTAAATATTATATCTACAGCTAGCTCTATAATAAATCATAAAATTCAAAAAGATAATTTAAGTAAGGTATTAGTTAATGATTTGACTTTAAAAATTTCTAAAAATATTGAATATTTAAGTGATACAATTGATGATTTTAGAAATTTTTTTAAATTAGATAAAAAGATGATTGTAAGTGATTTTAACAAAGTTATAGAAAAATCGTTAGTTTTGATAAAAAGTTCTATGGAAGAGAAAAAAATAGAATTAAATGTTGAAGTTAAAAGTATAGAAGAATTTACATCTTATGAAAATGAGTTAATTCAAGTGGTTTTAAATATACTTAAAAATTCAGAAGATGTTTTAATAGAAAAAAATATACAAAATCCAAAAATATCTATTTGCATAAACAATCGCGTTTTAAGTATTTTAGATAATGGTGGCGGAATACAACAAGATTATATAGATAAGATTTTCGATCCATACTTTTCAACTAAAAAGGAAAAAGAGGGTACAGGATTGGGTCTTTATATGAGTAAAATCATTATTGATGATCATTGTTGCGGAAAGTTAGAAATCCAAAATACACAAGAAGGTGCTAAGTTTATTATTAGTCTTCCTAAAAATAAGTGTGATGTAGATGTATAACATCTTAGCGATAATTATACTAGCATGTTTATATTATTTAGCTGGTATTTTTAGTCTTGATTTTTTATCTGGACATAAGATAGTAAATCTTGGTATTTTCGCTTCTGAGGGGATTGCACTAGCATTTGCTTTATACTTCGGTAAAAAAGTGATCCCTGGTATTTTTATAGGTCAGTTTATCTTTGCCTATGCAAATGGTATAGATATTTTACCAACTTTTATGATATCTAGTATAAATTCTATAGAGGCACTATTAGCTATATATTTGTTTAAGTATTTTAAACTAAATAGAGGTTTAAAACATTTTCGAGATGTAGTAGGTTTATCTTTAATCATAGTTTTTATACTTCAGCCATTTAGTGCATTGTCCTCAAATATAGTACTTGTTATATCTTCTCAGATAGACTCATCTACTTTTATCCACTCTACTTTTTCATGGTGGTTTGGTAATGTTATGGGACAACTGCTCTTTACACCTTTTTTATTAACATTATTTATAGAGCATAAACAGATAAATTTTAAAAATTATATATTATATGGTATAGCTTTTATTATATATCTATATATAATAGAGATAGTATTTGTTATAAGCAACCCATTTGTTTTAGTTAGTTTAACATTACCAGTAATGATATTTACTCTATCACATAAAGATATAGCTTATGGAAATTTGATGAGCGTTATTGTAGCTTTTGTTTCATCTTATTCTGTTTACCTTGGAATAGGTGCATTCTCTATAGACTCAACCATAAACAATATTATAAATTATAACTTATTTGTTTTAGCACATATATCTATAGTTTTTACCACTGGTATATTATTTGAGGAAAGAAAAAGATTTGAAAATTCATTACAGGATTTGATAGATAAAGAGGTTCTTAAAAATCAAGAACAACAACTTTTAATGCTTCAACAAAGTAGATTGGCCCAAATGGGTGAGATGATTAGTATGATAGCCCATCAATGGCGACAACCTTTAAATAACTTATCGTTAGTAAATCAATTGTTGATATTAAAATATAAAAAAAATGATTTAGATGATGATGCGCTAGAGTATTTCAAGAAAAATTCTAAAAAACAGATAGAGTTGATGACAAATACTATTGATGATTTTAGAAATTTTTTTAAATCACAAAAAGAAAAAAGTAAGTTTTATATAGATGAGGCTATTGTAAATGTTTTGGACATGGTTGAAGCTATCTACTCAAATAGTGGTGTTAAAATTAATTTTGAAGAATCACAAAAATATAAAATCCTTGCTAATCAAAATGCACTAGCACAAGTGATATTAAATATTTTGAACAATGCTAGGGATGCTTTAGTTGATAATAATATTCAAGATAAACATATAGATATTACTGTTTTTGAAAATGAAGATGATATTATCATCAGTATTAAAGATAATGCTGGTGGTATAGATAAAGATATAATTGGTAAAGTATTTGATCCATATTTTTCTACAAAACAAGATAAAAATGGAACAGGGCTTGGTTTATATATGTCTAAGATGATAATACAAGAACAGTTAAATGCCAAGATAGATGTAGTAAATAATACAGATGGTGCAAACTTTAGAATATACCTAAAAAAGGAGAATGTTTATGAATAAGCTAACATTGCTTTATGTTGAAGATGACCATGATGCACAAGAGCGTATGAAGATGATATTAGAAGATGATGTGAAAACATTTTATCAAGCTTTTGATGGTGAGGAGGGTTTAGCTATGTATAAAAAAGTTAAACCTGATGTTATTTTAACAGATATAAATATGCCTGTATTAGATGGTTTGCGAATGGCAGAGATTATAAAAGAGTTAGACAAAGAACAAGTTATTATTGTTATATCTGCATTCGATGATAGAGATGTCTTGTTAAAAGCAGTAAATATAGGGATTGATTTTTTTGTTCCTAAACCTGTTGATATAGATTTGTTAAATATAAAACTTAGTAGTGTAGCAAAAGATTTACATAAAAAGAAAGCAACACAAAATGCAGTAAAAGATGAGATGAATGAACTTTACTCTTTGGCCTATTTTGATCCTTTGACAAATATAGCAAATAGGTTCCTGCTAGATACTAGATTAAATCAAATTATAAGTAAATCAAAAAGAACAAATTCATCATTTTGTTTATTGTTTATAGATTTAGATAACTTTAAAAGTATAAATGATAATTATAGCCATGCAGCAGGAGATAAGGTTTTACAAACTTGTGTAGAAAATATTAAAAGTGTAATCAGACCAGAAGATACATTTGCTAGAATTAGTGGTGATGAGTTTGCAATAGTTATTGAAAACATTGAAGATAAAAAATATATAGATATAGTAGTTAAAAAGATTTTAGATGTATCACTATTGCCTATAGAGTATGAAGATAAACTTATACATACTTCATGTAGCATAGGTGTAAGTAGATTTCCTCAAGATAGCTCCTCAAAAAATGAACTATTGCATTTAGCAGATACTGCTATGTATAAGGCGAAAAAATCAGGAAAATCTCGTTTTTCATATGTTTAGTTGGAGATATTTTTATTGTTTAGGCTATAACCAACCCCATAGTGTGTCTTAAGGTAAGTTGCGGTTGTACCGTTGTCCCCTATCTTTTTTCTGATATTTTTTATATGATTGTCTAGTGAACGAGGTGAACTTATGGATGATATTGATGACATAAGTTTATCTCTTTGTATAGTTTGATTACTATTTTGGACAAGTATAGATAGTATTTCAAACTCTATAGTGGTAAGATTTAGTATATTTTGTTTAAAAAATATACTTGAATCTTTTATGGTAAATATTTTATGTTCATCTTTTGTTTTTATCTCACTGTTTTTGCTAAGTTGTACCCATATTCTAGCTTCTAGCTCTTCAAGATCTAAAGGTTTGACCATATAATCACTAGCTCCATATTTAAAAGCTAATAATTTTGATTTCGTATCACTATGCGCACTAGTTATAATTATAGGAAGTGATATCTGGTTTTTGATACTTTTTAAAACTTCATATCCTGTAAAGTCAGGTAAACTAATATCCAATATTACTAAGTCATATTTAGAATTTTTAATATGAGCTACACTATCTGTAGCAGTAAAAACAGCTTTAATATCAAAGCCAGAATTTTGTAGATAAGTATATATCAATTCAGAGGCAAGTTCATCATCTTCAACTAGTAGTATTTTTGATGATTCCATTCTTATCCTTAGATTATAAATATTATAAATTTTAGTCTAAAGTTACTTATAAGAGTATAAGAGAGCTCATTTAATTAATCTCCCAATGCCCAAATATCAAAAGGTAACATCTCTACTTTTGAAAGTGGATGGCTAACACTACCCTCCCTACTCATTGTTATTGCTGTTACTTTTTTTATATTATAAGTAAATATAAAAGCTTCTATAGCCTCAATTTTTTTAAATAAACTTCGCTCATCTGCAAAGGGCATACATAGTATTATTTCAGAATTTTCTTCAAGATAAAAATCAACCCCATCATCATAAAAACATAGCCTTTTATTTTTCAATAGTTCCAAAAAAATCATATTTTCAAATAGTCTAGCAAAGTTTTTCTCCCTGCTTAGTGCAGATTTTAAAGATATATCGCAAAGATATACTTTTTTAGTAGCTTTTTTATGATTTATTTTTTCAACTTGATGTATATAGTTTTTTTTAAGCAAGCTATCATATGATTTATATAGTTTGTCTTTAGATATTTTTCTATTTTGTTTCAATCTTTCATATATAGAATATGGTGATATTTTTTGTGCCATCATCTTTGCACAAAATACAAGTATATCAAACTCTACCTCTTCAAGAGTATACTTTAGTATTTTTTGTAGGTAAATATTTCTATCATCACTATGAACTTTATGCATTGATGGAAACCCACCAAGTTGAAAAAAATGGTTTAGCGCAGTTGAGTCATATTTATACTCAAATGCTAAAAACTCTTCATAATCAAGTGGATAAAGTTTCTCTACATGTAGAGGTAAATCATATTCTAACTCGCTACATGTAAAGAGTTGCGCAACATTTACAATATTTATAGATGGTTTATAGTTGTCTAAAACTAAAGTATGTATTTTGTTTGTAGTACAAAATGTAGCTAGATTTTTATTTAACTCATCTATATCTATTCTGATGTCATTGCAATCTATATATAAGTAAGTATTTTTTTTCAAACCAAGTAGATAATTTTTTACAAGTTTAGTTTTACCACTTTGAGTTATTCCATTTATCTGATAACTCAAATCTTCTAAAAAAAGCTTTCTAAAGTGAAATTTATCTAAATTAATATCTGTTTTATATAACTCTTCAAGTAAAATTTCCATGTTGTAATTTTACCATTTCCTTATTAAAAGGAAATAAATTTATAGATAAAATGATTTTTAGCCCCTAAATCCTTGATATATTAAACTCATTTGGGTACAATTCGCGTTCACTAAATATAGTTAGGCAAGACCTAACGAGTTCTTTAGAAGGAAATTTATGGA
>Ga0256842_1001929_pt1 | contig 15737 bp, 15 predicted proteins | sample 4559240metaG_FD_185973 | JGI IMG/M metagenome (GOLD analysis project Ga0256842, IMG submission 185973) | Hydrothermal vent microbial communities from Guaymas Basin, Mexico - 4559-240 | ecosystem: Environmental > Aquatic > Marine > Hydrothermal vents | place: Mexico: Guaymas Basin | collected...
AAGAGATTATATTTCTGAATTACAACAAAAATTAATCAATGATCAAATTAATAGATTAGTTAATTCTAAACCAAAACGTAAAAAAATATTTTCTGCAACTGATTTATCACAATGTCCAAAATTTGTGTGGTATAAACTCAAAGGGTTAATAACAAAAGAAATGATTGATACTAATAATTTATTTTATTTGCTAGATTTATACGCAGAAATTGGTAACACTGTTCATAAATATATCTATAAAAAATTAGATTTTGAATCAACAGAAGAATATATAATTGATGAAAAAAATCACATTTCAGGAAGATATGACATCTATGATAATGAAACAATTATAGATATAAAATCGTCAATGATTTTATCAGATGTTTCTCCACAATTATCAGTTTATTATTATTTACATCATATTTATAATAATAAACCTGTCAGACATGTAAAAGTTTGGTGGGTATTACAAAATAGAATTGTTGAATATTCCATTAATGATATAGAGAAGATTTATCCAATATATTTAGATAGAGCCAATAAATTGGCTGATTCTTTTAAATATAAATCTTATCCGGAAAAACTACTTGGAGTTGATAAAAACAAATGCAATTTTTGTCCAATAAAAAGTTGGTGTGAATCGACTTCTAATAATATAAATAATTTATCTGTGGTTACTGACAAAAATGAAAACAAAAATAAATCAGATAAAGATATAGTAAAACATGATTCAAATAATAAGAAGACTAATGTAGAAAAAATAGAGGATACTAAAAAAGAAGAAAAAACAAAAAATGACATAATAATGTTGTTATAAAAAAACTACATATATAATAATTTGATTAAGAGGTAGTGATAATGCACGTAAATCCTCGGGGTAGTACTTTGTTGCAGTCCGCCCTAAAGTGGCAGCCGTGAACCACGTTAAAACATAGCGGCTATGGTAGAAAGCGAGGGTTACCGGGTTGATGCGGTCCTCGTACCGAGAGACACCATCAACAAAGAACAGGAGGCAACATAAATGGAATTGCCGTTCGTGTAACTTTACCTGTTCGAGGTCACGTATACGACCAGAAGATCCCTTGGAAAAAACCTACAATAGGGGATCTTCTGGTGAAGGCACTGAAAATACTATTGTAGGTTACACATAAGAGCGTGTTCTATTGCTCTTATGTGTAGTTTCATAAAAAGTGTTAAGTTTTTTTTCATTTAAAAAGATGGAGGTAATATGTATTCACTTAAAGATATTTACAAATTATATAAAGCATCTATTGAAAATTTTATTGAAAAAGATATTTCTGTAAAGGTTTCACCTAATGAGTTTGAAATAATAAAAAAAAATTTACATAAAAAGATAATAAAGCCGGTATCAAAAATAAGTAAATGTAATAATGTTAAATCTGGTCAGGTTTATCTTTTTCCAGAGAAGTATATTATCTTTGTAATACTTGATGTTGAAGAGTATCCATATATGGTAGCAATAGCATCTCAATTTACTGAGTTTGAAACAAATAACTCAGTAATTTTGAATGGAAAAGATGAACAATGGCTTATGTTAAGTATAGTTAGATATGTATCTGATAGAATTGTAGAAAAATCTACATGTATCGATGAAATATCTGATTCTGAAATGGTAAAGTTGTATAATCTTATATTTGAAGATACCAAAGTATATTCAGAAAACGTGTATCCACTTCCAACAGAACTACATTATGAGTTCGAAAAAAACGAACTTGAAAGAACACGTTGGATGATGGGATCGATATTTGATGATGAGTAATATTATGTATCATTTTTATAATATAAAATAATTTTTTTATTTTTAAAAATACAAATTCTTTTATTGGAGGTATATGTGAATGTATAGGACTAGTGATCTTAGTAAGGTTTTGAAGGAATTTCTTAAAGATGAACCAGGAAAAAATATCATGATATCAGGAGCTCCTGGTATTGGTAAAAGTGAGATAGTATACAATGTTGCTAAAAGTGTTGATAAAAAAATGCTTGAAATTCGTTTATACGAAGAAGGAGAAACAGCATCTGGATTACCATCACTTAATGATGGTGTTGTGTTTTTTCATACTCCATTTTGGTTTGAAGAATTAAAACAAGGGAAATGTGATATATTATTTTTAGATGATTTTCATCTTGTATCACCGGAAATACAAAAATATTTATATAAATTACTAACATCAAGAGAATTACATAATCACAAAATAGATCATCCTATTGATATAATAATGGCCGGAAATTTTAATATTGAAAGTGCTTCTTCATCAATCGTTCAATCACCAATAATGAATAGAATACATCAAGGTATAGAATATTTACCATCAGTTGAAAATTTCTTAAATTGGGGAGCAATGTCTGGAAGAATAGATTATCGTGTTTTAGCATTTCTGAAAATAAATCCGGATACGTTATATACAGAAGATCCAGAACCTTCAACATTATTTCCTTCACCAAGAAGTTGGGAATATCTATCATCTAATGTACAATCTACAAATTCTCCAGAATATGCTACTGGGATAATTGGAAAACGTGTTGGATCTATATTTCAAGAATATTGGAAAATGCTATCGAAAACTAAAGAAGAAATCTTAAAAACAAATCCAAATGATTTATCATCGAAAGACGTTATTACAAGCACAATGATTCTTGCGAACGAATTTATTAATTCGAAAGAGGATAAACGTATTTTAAATTGGATAAAAGATGTCCCTGCTGATATTTTATATTTATGGTCAAGATATGTATTTAGTAAAATGAAAAATAAATTTATACATAAATTATTTAATGACAAAGATTACTTTTTCTTAAAAGATAGTTTAGGTGAAGTTGCAGATATTATATCATAAATTAAAATGGAGGTTATTATATGTACGATATAAATGATAAAGAAATGACATTAGATGAGGCTATAAAACTTATTGGAAATTTACCACCGGATGAAATGATACATAATAGTATAAAATATTCTCAGATTTATAGATGGTTAAAAGAACTTAGTGAGTTGCATGAAATCGTCAAAAAATATAGCAACAATATTACTGACGATAATGAATATTTTGATGAAGACAATGACTATGATGAGAATCAGTATTGGAGCGAAGACCATGATTGGGATGAAGATCATGATTGGGGTGAAGATGAAGAATATGATGAATCAGAATTAGATGATAAAATTATTTCTGCAATGGATGAGGCGCTGGTTCTTATTAAGTCAAAAGATTTGGATTATAAAAATAGATTTGTACTTGAACGTGTTAGTTCAGGGAAAGAGAACACATCACATAAAGATGTTACAATACAAGAATATATAGATAAATATAGTCCATTTAGTGATCATCTTATCGTTTCCGAAAAAAATAAATCAATTCCAATGTCTCAAGTTGAAATGTATTATAGAGCATATGATGTTATGAATAAATACGAAAGGAATGATTATGGTGAATTATTATTTGTTGGAAATATGACTTATACAGCATTTATTGACAAAGATACAAAAGAATTACTAGCAGTTAAATGGAATGAAGACTAAAAAAGTATGAGGTGGGTTACCGCCTCATATTTATTATATTTAGGAGTGGGAAATGATAAGTGATATTGAAAAAATAAAACTTGAAGCTTTTAAAATTACAGAAGCAGAACGTATTTTACAGTATGATTTTATAGAAGATCCATCACTACCTGCTATCATGGGATTATCGTCAGATTATGAAATTTTATACAATAAAAAATTATTCGATAAAATAGAAGATGATCGTATGAAAAAATTTGTTTTAATACATGAATTTTTACATGATATATTAGATCATCATCCACGTATGATAAATTTACTTGGTGAAAATGTATCAAGTGATGACGTATATATTTTTAATATCGCTGCGGATCATATTGTAAATACAATAATTTATAAATTATCATTAACATTAAATTTAACTCTTCCGAGTGAACTTACAAAACATTGGGTTCGTTTTGAAAAATTAGATGACAAAATTACTGTCGAAGGACTATATCGAAAACTTAAGAAAAGTTCGAAAGTTACAATAAAAAGTTATAGTTCAAATTCATATTATAGTAATTCTAATAAAAATAAAGATAAACAGTCAAATCAAAGTAATTCTAAACAACAAGAAGATAATAATGCATCAGAGTCTATACCACAGCAAAAACAAATTGCTGATGGTAATGATGGTGGTAATATTAAAGAAGTTACATTATCTATTGAATATAACGGAAATGTTTATGAAAATAAAAAGATTATTGTAACTGATCCTAGTAAATTAAACGATAAGAAGCTATCAAGAAAATATGGTATAGGATCGTCTAAAGCGGATTGGGTTAATAAATTTGCATCAAAAGTTGGAAGTAGTATTTTTTCAAACGAGATTGAATTTACCAAAATTCCTTTAAATTTGAAAAAATCTTTTAATGATTTATTAACTATTATAAAATCAGGATCAGATGATATATCATTTAAAAAACGAAGTAAATTAAACGATATTGTTAATTCTAAAGTTTTATTACCATCATTTGTTAGTAGAACCGTTGATGTTGGTATAGGTATAGATGTTAGCGGTTCTATATCTGATAGTGAATATTCTGATTTTATTTCAGTAATAAAAAGTAATATTCAATTATTTTCACCAAACAGTGAAATTGTTTCATTTGATACAAACATTACGAATGTTATTAAAATAAGAGAAGTTTATAATTCTGTTGATAAATTGAAAACACGTGTTGGGTACGGTGGTACAGATTTTAGTGAAGTTTTTGACAGGTTTAAGAATAAAGAATTAGTTGTTGTGTTTACTGATTTATTTCCATATAGGTGGCCAGATAAAAAACCATATGGTAAATTATTTTTTATAGCAAAACTGATGAATAAAGTTGAAGTACCATATGGTAAAGTAATATATTTCTAAAATTTTTATATATAGGTGTGTAATGTGTTTGTAACATTACACACCTGTTATTTTTTTTAGAACAAAAATAACTTTATTTAAGTAGGAGTGTGCGATTATGAGTGTAAAAATTCAGTTAAAACGTGATACTACATCTAACTGGCAAACTGTAAACCCTGTATTGGCTAGAGGTGAGCTAGGTATTGAATATGACAATACCAATACCAACCAAGTGATTGGTATTAAAGTCGGTAATGGTACGAGTAGTTGGAATGACTTGGGATATACAGTTAATGTTGCTCTCGGAACAATGTCAGACAGCGACATACTAGCAAAGATTTTAAATGTTGATGGATCCGGATCAGGTTTAGATGCTGATTTGCTTGATGGTCATGATTCAACATACTTTGCACCACAGTCTGATACATATACAAAAGCTGAAACTGACCAAAAGATTGCAGATTTGGTAAACTCTGCACCAGAAACATTAGATACACTAAACGAACTCGCACAGGCACTTGGAGATGACCCGAACTTTGCAACAACAATGACAAACGAGTTGGCAAATAAACTCGGTAAAACAGAAAAAGCAGCAGATTCGGAATTACTTGATGGATACGATTCATCTGTTACCGCAGCCGCATCTTCGATACCTGTTTCAGACACTAATGGAACACTAAACGCATGGATTACATCCATAGATGGTGGAACAGCAGCAACGTAAAAAAAACAATTTAGTAGGTAATGGTGATTACCATTGTCTACTAATATTTCATGTCATACTATAAATTAACGAGGTATTTATAAATGCTGAAATATAGATATGAAACATCTGTAACATCGTGTGTAAAGGAAATACTTTATCTATCATCAAATGGAAGTAACCATGTAATATTACATGGATTAGATCTTTCAAAAATAGATGATTATAATATTGAACTTACTGATGGATCTCTAGTAATTATAGAAAACCCATTTATAATTGATCATTCTGAGACTAGAATGTTTGATTTAAGGGTTATGATAAATAACGATATTAATTCTACTATACCTGATGGATATCATATATTTGTTATTGAAATGCTACCGCCAAACCATACAAATGTAGTGTTTAGAATATTACTACAACAATCAGCATCTGAATGGGAAGATATATCTGACAATTATGCTGTATTGGGTATTATTCACATTGTAGATAACAAAATAAGTGAAATTTATAATCACTATATGCAATGGAATAGAGTCGAATATAATGATATTTTTAGTGGTTCAACAGTAAGGTCAATTAATGGCATTAGTGGTGATGTAGTTTTGAGAACTGATGATATTCCTGAAGGTACAACAAATAGATATTATCATGATGCACTTGTTAATAATAATCCGAATGTTAGCTTAAATACTCAAATGAGACATAAACACGAAAATAAACCGATATTGGATGCAACTACGGCATCATATACAATAGAAGAAAAACAAAAACTTGCATCTTTGGAATCTTCACATTTTAAAGGAGTTTATTCATCATATGAAAATTTGACAAATTCAATTACAGATCCACAACCAGGTGATTATGCTTATGTTGATGCTGGTAGTGGTAATGATATATTAAATTATATTTGGGACCCATCAGATGATACTTGGGTAAATTCAGGATCAATGAGCCCCACACCATCACAAATAAAACAATTATATGAATCAAACCCAGATACAAATGCATTTACAGATGCTGATAAAACTGGATTAGAAACGCATCTTGTTGATCATAATAATCCTCATCAGGTTACAGCCGAACAGATTGGTGCTACAAATATTTTAAACGAATTAAAAACCGTTGATGGATCAGGATCTGGTCTTGATGCTGATAAAGTCGATGGATTTCATGCATCACAAACAAAGTCACCTTACTCTATTGTTGTTTCTGATTCTGACGGCAAAATCGATAATTGGATAGAAATAATAGATGGTGGTACTGTTATTTAATAAAGTATAAAGAATTATAAATAAAATTTGGAGGGATTAACACATGTCTGAACCAAAATCTTCTAATGTTGTTATGGTATATATACCAGTTATTATGAGTGACGTTATAAATAGTAATGGATTAACTGAGGATGTTGATTTCTATATAGAAAGATTGTATACAGCATATCATCTTAATACTTTTACAAAATATGCATCTTCAGATGTTTCGAGAAATATTACTGCAATATCAGCAATACTTGGAATTATAGCAACTGTAGTAAAAATAAAAAAGGATTGGTTATCTATTAAAAAAGATAGTGAAAGCAAAAATAAGAAACCTGCATTTAAAAATATAGCCAATGTAAAAAATAATGAAAATAAGAAATTATCAAAAAATGAAAGCTATAATTTCTTTAATGAAGATTTAAAAGTAAGATTATCAAATCCATCATCTGTCTTGATAAAAGATACATTAATAAAATTCAAAGCTATTAATTTTATTAATAATGAAGATATAACTTCATTTAGAAGATCTTATGCCATATCTTTAGTTAAGCGAGTTGCTGCAAAATTTGGTGCGAATATAACTCTTGTTTCGAAAGAAACATTTTATTGTTATACAGCATCTGAAAAATCTATAAATGATGTAAAAAATTTGTTAGCACGTGATAAAAGTGCAAATGTTGTAATTGTTGATACTGTTAATGATGTCATTAATGCATATGTTAGAAACAGTAAGGGTATCGTTGTTTCTAATAGTATTAAATTATCTGATTTAACAGGAATGAAAGAAAATTCTCATGATGTTGACGAGATTGATAAAGTTATAAAAAGTCTTAAAAATGTAAAAGTTAGTAAAATGTAAAATGTTGCGTTTAAAAAAATATAAAGGAGTGTGCTAAAAAATGAACGATAAAAAATACATTCTGATTGATTTTTTCAAAACATTTGGACTTGCAATATTGATGTCAATGTTTATAACAATTTATATGGTTTTAAATTCATGGGCAATGATTGTGAATTCTGAAGATGTTAAAAAACTAAATAAAATAAGTAAAATAAATGATCCAAATAATAATGTGATAATAGATGCAACAATTGTTATAGTAAATAGTTACAATATAAATCATCCATGTTCTGCACCTCAAGATGAGGGATTCAGAACAGAACTGTTGAAATATAAAAATATAAATGCAAGAATTATAATGTATGATTTATATACAAAAACTAAAAACATAACACAACTTGATCAAGAAAGAATTGCATCTATAACAATAGAAAAAATAAAACGGTTGAATCCAGATGTTGTGTATACAACTGATGATAATGCATTTAAACTTGTTGGTATACCGTTATCTAAAAAGTATGTAGTTGTTGCATCTGGATTGAATAAATTTCCTGAAAAATATATATCTGAGTATAAATTAGATAAGAATAAAAATCACATTTATTTTGTTTCAGAAACTGTACGGCTTGACTTGTTGTGGAATGTTTTAGAGAAAAGTCATACTCTTATTTCTAAAGTTTATATAATTTCAGAAGATAGCAGGCATTCTAGTGTTACTAATTATTATATGACAAAAAATTATATAAATGAAATAAAAGGACGAATGGATTATGATATTATTTATGTAACTTATGTTAGTGAATTTAGAAAAATAATATTAGATTTAAATAAAAAAAAGAATGTATTAGTAATTTTATCTTTACAAAGATTGATAGACGATAATGGGAATTATATTAATAAGTTGGATATAGTAAAAGAGTTATTAAAAACAAATTATACAAATCTTGAACTTGGTGGTAATTTTGTTTTTTGTAAAGAAGGTGTTGCAATTTGTGTTATGCCGGATTTTTGGAGCATGGGGAAAATATCAGCAAATATTTCAGCAAAATATATATTAAATAAATATTTCAACGCAAATTTCCAAATTCCTGCAAATTTATCAGTAATCATACCACCAAATAAAATCACTGTGAATAAAGAAAGATTAGATCAACTTGGATATGGAAACATATTACATTATGATCGTGTATTTTACAAAATTTTTGATAAATGTTATAATTTTGATGATAAATAAAACAAGGAAAATGAAATAATAAAATAAAGGAGATTAACCATATAGATATGAAAAAAGTTATATTTAAATATATAATTTTCACAGTAACATTTTTAGTTTTTATCAATATATTTTTAAATGATGCAATATTTTTGATAAAATTGAGCAATTTATCATCAAATCTATCGAATAATAAAATATCAACAGTGTCAGGTAAAAATTGTGATCTATACGCAAAAATAAAAAATATACGTATTAAAGATACTGACAATACATACATAAATGTATTGTTTACCAAATTGAAAGTTATAAAAGTGGTAAAAGTATTAGATAAATTTTCTGAAGATGACAAAGAACAATATATATTATTGGTAGAACCTGTTAAGAAAAAATAAATATTATAAATAAAGTGAGGATGTATAACAATGGAAGATATTTATATAACATTTATCTGGAAAAATTTATTTTTAATAATGTCATCTATAGTTGGGGTTTTAATTACAATAATTGGATGGTTATGGTTTAAAGTTGATGATAAAATTAATGAATCTAATGATAATATTTTAGATATAAAAGAAAAAATTAATGAAATGTATATAAAATATGACGATATCAATAATATACTAATGGAACAACAAAAAGACATAGAATTATCGGTTGCAAATTGTGAAAAACATACTGAATCTATAAAAAAGATCACAAATGCATTGTATAAATTTGAAATAAAAAAATAATTTAAATTTGGAGGAATAAAATATGATATCTGAAATTTTAAAACCTGTAATAAATATAATATCTTTTGGTATTAACGTTTACAAGAAACATGTAAAAATTAAAAAAAGAAATAAAGATTTCAAAACTATGGCTGAACTTGAAAAAATTATTGATAACAATAATAATAAATTAGACAATAGTGATAAAAAGCCTGATCTTGAAAATGATATAAATAAAATGAAAAATATGTTTAACAGAAAAAAATAAAAAATCAATAAAAAGAGGTTAATTTTTATGCTCAGAATATCTAATAATTATCGGATAACGTCTGGTGAAAGCGTTGCACTAATTGAAACTTTGAAAAAAATATCTAATAATTATACGTATATAATTATTAAAGGATTAGATGCAATAAAAGAATCTGATAAATCACTACGTGTTAAAACAGGAAAAATGATAACAATTGATAGTGAGTTTCTTTTTATTGATAATGTATCTGAAGAAGTTGTAACTTTAGATGAAAATGAAAATAGAAACGGACAATTTTTTCTTGTAATTGAACGAATACATGATATTTTTACATTTAGAATTCTTCATCACACTGACGATAATTTCAATAGTGAATCAATTTATTCAAAATATGCAATTGTTAAGATATTTGATGTTGTTGATCATAAAATTACAAATTTATATGATGTCAGCAATAATGTACAAATCACAAAATTTAACATTTATACCATATACAGATCGATTTTAGATTTGAATAATATTATAAGCGGTCTTGAAGAAGAAGCACACACGCATCCAAATAAAGAAATACTTGATGAAATAACTGAAGCATTTACTGCAGAACTTAAAGATATGATTTTAAACGATCATGTAGAAACTGAATTAAATACAAATGCAAGACACACACATTTAAATAAAAATATTCTAGACTATATAACAGCATATTATACAATAGAAGAAAAACAAAAACTTGCATCTTTGGAATCTTCACATTTTAAAGGAATTTTTCAAACATTAGAATCACTTGAGAATAACGTTCAAAATCCAATACCTGGTGATTATGCTTATGTTGATGCAGGAGAAAATGATACAGCAATAAGCTATATTTGGGATCCATCTGATAATATATGGGTAAAAGTTGATTCAAATATCGAAATGACTCCAGCAAGAATAAAACAATTATACGAATCAAACCCAGATACAAATGCATTTACAGATGCTGATAAAACTGGATTAGAAACGCATCTTGTTGATTATAATAATCCACATCAAGTAACAACTTCACAAATAGGTGCTGCAACTCAATCAGAATTTGAGAATCATGTTAATGACCATAATAATCCGCATAATGTTACAGCCGAACAGATTGGATTGGAAAGTACTGATGATTTACCTGAAGGATCTCAAAATTTATATTATACAGATGATCGTGTTGCTAATAATCCAGTTGTTTTGAATAATACAAATACATTACTTGACCATATTGAAGATCATGAGAACCCACATCAGGTTACAGCCGAGCAAGTTGGTGCACCAACATATGAAGAATTTGAAACACACATAGATGATAATAATAACCCGCATAATGTTACAGCTTACCAAATAGGTGCAGCAACTAATGAAGACTTTCAAAATCACATAAATGATCACGATAATCCACATCAAGTAACAACTGACCAGATTGGTGCTGCAAATCAATCAGATTTATATAATCATACTAGTAATCACAATAATCCACATCAAGTAACAACTTCACAAATAGGTGCTGCAAATCAATCGGATTTGGACAATCATATAAGTGATCATGATAATCCTCATCAGGTTACAACTTCACAGATTGGTGCTGCGAATCAATCTGATTTTGAGAATCACGTTAATGATCATGATAATCCACACAATGTTACAATTTCACAGATTGGTGCAGCATCGCAATCAGATTTAAATGAACACTTGATAGATTATGATAATCCACACAATGTTACAGCTGCACAAATTGGTTCTGTTTCTGTTATAGATTTTCAAAACCATGTTAACGATTATGATAATCCACACAATGTTACAACTGACCAGATTGGTGCTGCAAGTCAGTCGGATTTTGACGATCATATAAGTGATCATGATAATCCACACAATGTAACAACTGACCAGATTGGTGCTGCAACTCAGTCGGATTTACATAATCATACTAGTAATCACAGTAATCCACACAATGTAACAACTGACCAGATTGGTGCTGCAACTCAGTCGGATTTGGACGATCATATAAGTGATCATGATAATCCACACAATGTTACAGCTTTTCAGCTAGGTGCAAATAATTTATTAACTGAAATAAAAAAAGTAGACGGAGATGGATCAGGATTAAATGCAGATAAAGTAGATGGATTTGAAACATCACAAGATAGAGCTCCAAATTCTATCGTTGTAACTGATTCCACGGGATATTTAAATAAATGGATAAATATTGACGCATTAAATGTGGATACAGATACACCATTTACTTTTAAAAATTTAATAGTTAATGGTGATTTTAGGGTCAATAGAAGAAATGGTTTAATAATAAAAAATAGTTCAGGATTCTTTTTTGATAGAATATATCAAAGAGTAGACAGTGGAAGTGTAATAATTGGAAATTATGATCCAAATCAGTCATTAGAATACATGTTTTCACCTGATATATTTGGTGATCATAGTTTAGAAATAAGATTACCATTTAATGGAAATATAAATGATTTATCTGAGAAGAATCATGTTTCTTCAGGTGAAAATCATATAACATATGTTCCTGGTAAAAATGGAACCGGTGCATATTTCAATGGTAAAAAAATGGGATATAGATCATACAACGCAGGAATACATCTTGACGGTCATGTTGCGAAGAATAAACGTAAATTTACATTATCATGTTGGGTAAAGGGAAGAGGAGTTGTTTTTCAATCTGATCTATATAGGACCAGATATAAATATTCTGGATGGGGAATTTTTACAAATAGAATTTTTAAAGCAATAAATAGACTTAAAATTAAACAATTTACATTTAATCATCGTCTTGATGATAGATTTCATCATTTTGCAGTAACTGTGGATCATGATGGATCTGCAACAGTGTATATAGACGGTACACAAATAAAATCACGCGATATTAGTGGTAATCCATATTATAATGGATATTATGGAGCAAATACAGGTGAGAATATTGGTGCAGCATATAATGAAGGATTTACAGGTATTATTGATGATTTTATGGTGTTTAATAGAATTTTAACAAGCGATGAAATTTATCAGATATATTCAAAAAGTACCATTCATAAAAATCCAAATCAATTTATAGTTTACAATTCATCAAATATAGATTTATCAGGCAATAAATTATTTATACCATATGAATACAGATTTGAAGGACAAGATATTTATAATATAGTTCATAATGATGATAAAACTGTAACTGTTAGTTTTATGTTTAAATCAAATCATACAGGAAAATATTCAATAAGTATATCAAATAAAAATATTGAAACTATTTTAGATGAGTTTGAATATAATAATACATTGGGTAAATTTCAACGTATCACAAAAACGTTTGATTTATCTCAGTTTAGAAGATTAAACGAAGTTCATAAGGATAATAATTTATCATTAATTTTAAGGATAGCATCACTTGATAGAAACGTAGCATCAGTTGGTTATCATAGTGGAGTTGTGTACACAACAAGTAATTCTACATTTTTCACACATCAAGGTGATTACATTGTTTTGTCGGATTTGCAAATGGAACATGGTGATAAAGCAACAGATTTTCAATATGTACCATTAACAATACAAGAACAAATATGTAAAAGATATTATCAAACATATCCTGATAGAGTTGATTATAGAGAATTACCGGTTGATATGCGAGTAGTTCCGCATATAACTGGAAATGGACCATATTATTATGATGCAGAATTGTATCTTGCTGAGCTTAATACTAATGGAGGGTAATCATGAAAATTGAAACAGTAAAGGAAATTTGTGAAATTCCAGATTTTTTAGATATAAATGAATATATTGACGGAACTGCAGAATTAGATTATTTTGTTACTGGATATTTGTTAAATAATAAAATTGAAGTTCCAATAGATGATTCTAATTCATTGTATAGATTAATTATAAAATGGGTAGAATCTGGAAATACTGTAGAAAAATGTTTATCAGAAGAAGAACAATTAGACATTTATAAAAGATATAGAATTAACGAAGTTGAAAAAGAATATTCAAAACGTTCATATGATAATATAGTTTTTAATGATATAACATTTCAGGCAGATAAACATTCACAGGATTTAATAAATAAAGTTATTTCTGGTGCTCCTGATGATTTTGTTACAATTTGGCTTGATGCGTTTAATAAACCCCATAATATAACAATAGATGAATTGAAACAATTAGCAATGAATATTTTGATTAGGTCAGAAAAATTATTTAAAGTTAAATCTACACTAAAACAGCAAATATATATGTCTACTTCATTAATAGATATTGCAAACATAGACATTTATGATGCATTTGATAATTATGATAACCAATAAAAAAATATTATGGAGGAATATAAATATGAATAATTTATTTAATTCCAATTATGATTATTCTGGATTACGTGGAAAAATTTCTAATTTTTTTATTTTAGTTACAATTATGATGTTTTTGATAATAACGTTTTCTTCTTGTACAACAAATAGAGTTGTTGTTACTGATAACAGAATTATGGCTCATTGGATAGAATATGGTGAACCAGCACCATATGATGGGATTTTATTAAATGAATTTACGTATCAACATTTGATAAATAAAGCACAACAATGTGATAATATACAATAAATTTTAAATTTAAGAATATGTGATGGAGGTTAATTATGGTGGATAATAAATTAAAACGTAAAGTTAGAACTAAATTTTTTAGAAATTCATTTCTTTTAATATTTGCATGGGTTGTTGTAACACTGTTATCTCCTTTTATTTTTTTTATCAATGTCTTCAGGTTTTATAATAAACTATCAAGGTATCTTTGGACAATATCAATTGGTTTAGATCAACTTGGCGGATCTATTTTATATAATGAAGAAGATTGGACTGTTTCAAGTTATACATATTATTTATGTGAGTATAAACATGAATTTTGTTGGTTTATGAAATTTATAAATTTCCTTTTCGGAAAAGATCATTGCAAAAATAGTTATGAATGGGAAAAAGATGAAAATAAAAAACCATTGGTTTAATAAAAAATATAATAAAAAGGGTGACAGTATATGAAAAAACTTGATGCAAGATTTATTTCTGGTATTGATTTAACTGATATTCCAGAAATTGATGAATTAACAGGAAATGAAATATTAGTCATAGATGATGGTACAGGAAATAAAATAACAAGTATTGATAAAATTATTTCACATGGAAGACCAGGACCAGAATTAGTAACTACTGATAATAGTGTTTTATTTACAATTATAAATGAAAATGATACGAAAGTATGTAAAATTAAAGATTATAATAGTGATTTAAATTATACTATTTCAGCAAATAAAGGTAGTATTGGACCAATTCAATCTGATGGAACTTTTACATATACTGCACCAGATATTACTGATAGTAACGATACAACAGATACCATATCAATTTATTATACATTTGCAACAATGATGTCAGCAACATCAAGATATGATTTAACAATTAAATATGTATCTGTTGAAGCTGATGGAGTACTAAGTAATACTGATTTTATTGCAAATAAATCTCAGAGTACAAATGGGTTAACAGTAAATACAAATTCAATAAAATTCGATATTGAAAATAATATTAGTATTTTATCAAATACTACAAATACTGAACTTCACACATTAACAAACATCAATACGAGTAATAGAATTGTTTTAGCAGGTAATGATAAAATTACTAATTCTGGGTATCCTGATAATGTTACTGAAACTTCATTAATAGATGCAGTAGATGTCTTCAACGATGGTAGTGGTATAGCTTTGTATAAATTTGATGGTAATGCAAATGATACAAGTGGAGACTACAATGGAACTTGGAGTGGAACTGAGCAGTACGATGCAGGTAAGTTTGG